>ERZ773144.1467-NODE-1467-length-21065-cov-3.115326_pt1 | contig 21065 bp, 19 predicted proteins | sample MGYA00580849_ERZ773144 | MGnify/ENA primary metagenome ERZ773144 (study PRJEB29015, sample SAMEA2737861) | human gut metagenome | biome: human gut; feature: human-associated habitat; material: faeces | place: China | collected 2012 ...
CATCCGCGTGTATCCTCCTGCATATGAAATCCTTGTCAACCTCTTCTTCATTGCATTCAGCCTGTATAAGCTGCTGTACGGGATAAAATCCGCCAGTCTGGCCTCTGTACGCCGTTACACGGCCGCCATCATACTGTATATCGTATTAAGGGTATCCTTTGGCAATTATCAGCTGCTGGTGAAAGGAATCGTCTTCCTGACAGCGGGCCTGGCATTCCTTGCCGTGAACTACAGGATGACCTTAAAGCTGAAAGGAGGGAATGTACATGAAAATACACCGCAATAAGATGATCCTGATTGTATTTGCATTGCAGCTTCTGATGCTGCTGGCTGTCATTGCCATGGTCTGCGCGGTATCCGGCAGAGGGAGGACCGTGACCCTGGAAATGGCCGGTTATGACCCCTATGACGCCCTGCGGGGCCGCTACCTCCGGCTCAGCAGCCCGGACAGCAGGGTCACGCTGGAACCTGGTTCCATTGAACGCTACGAAAACAGACGCCAAAGCACCATACCTGTATATGTGGTCCTGGATACGGACCCGGACAGCGGTATATCGGGCTTTTCCTATGCATCCCTGGATTGTCCGGACAGCAATACCCCCTATATCAGATGTTCCTCCCAATATCTGCGGATTTACGAAGATGGGGCACAAATCAGCATCCAGCCAAGGATTGAGCAGTATTACCTGAATGAAAGACATGCCGATGCACTGGAACAGTCCATTACCAGGGACAGTAATATCCTTCTCAGGCTTAAGATATGGCGCGGCATGTATGTGGTGGACGGCCTTACGGTTGACGGGCAGGCTTATTGAGGATGTGCCGGTTCATGATCCTTCGTTACCGGCAGTTCCCTCCTCATGTCCCTCCCTTCATTTCCGGCCAGGCGTTCCAATGCCGCATGTCTTTAGCGCGGTCTGCTTCCCGTCAATGTCCATAATTACAGGATCTTCCATGATACACAGGGCCTTCATGGCTTACATCTCAATGGAACTTCCAGTCCTTCACCACTATCTGAAGATTCCTGTTCCCATTATATTCATTTACCCCAGGATAATAGATGATATCCATGACCCTGCTGTTTCCTTTTTCCTCCATGAACAGGTCGCCTTCTGTAAATACCACCCCATTCATGGAAACACCGCGTTCATTGACCAGGCTCAGGCGCACCACATTCCGGTTCCTGCCCATGACGCTGGCGCTCCGTATCACCATATCCTTCTGTGCGAACTGCGGTTTCTCATTGCCCTGTCCGTAGGGTTCCAGCAGTTCCAGTTCCTTTACAAAGGATTCTGATATATACTCAAAAGGCATGGCCACATCAATCCAGACCCGGGGGATGAAATCCTCCTCTGTCAGACGCTCCCTGGCATTTTCATTCAGACGCCGCCGGAATTCATCCACATCTTCCTCTCTCAGGGAAAATCCTGCCGCCATGGGGTGGCCTCCGAACTTAAGAAGCAGGTCCTTAACCTCCACCAGGGCATGGAACATGTGGTAGGCCTCAATGGATCGCCCTGAACCTTTGGCGCAGCCTTCCGCACGTGTCAGGACAAAGGAGGGCTTGCCATACCGTTCCCTCAGCCGCCCTGCCACGATTCCTGCCAGGGATTCATGACAGTCCGGCAGGAACACCACCAGCACCTTGTCATCCTGGTACAGTTCATCCACCATGGCCGCCGCATCGTCAATGCCGGCCTGGGTCATATCCTTCCTCTGGTCGTTAAGCTCCTTAAGTTCCTGGGCCATGCGGTCCGCCTCCGCCTCATCCTCACAGAGCAGAAGCCCCAGAGCCAGCTTGGCGGTCTGAAGCCGTCCGCTGGCATTGAGGCAGGGTCCGATGACAAAGCCGATATGGTAGGCCGTAATGGAGTCCGCTGCCAGGTTATTTTTCTCTATAAGCTTACGCAGACCAAGATTGGATGTATGGCCCAGGCGGCAAAGACCTTCTTTCACAATGATGCGGTTCTCGCCCTGAAGCTTCATCACATCCCCTACCGTTGCAATGGCCGCAATCTCAAGCATATCCAGCCATTCCTCCATAGGTACGCCGCATTCCTCAAACAGCACCTGCACCAGCTTGTAGGCCACCATGCCGCCGCATATACCGGGAAATGGATACCGGCAGCCCCTCATCTTGGGATTCACAATGGCGTCCGCTGGCGGAAGCACCTCTGTTCCCTGACAGGAGTCCTCTGCATCCCCATGGCTCCCATCCCTGCCATCTGCATCCTTTCCCGCGCAGCTGTCCTGGCTTTCCTCCACCAATATATCATGATGGTCCGTGACCACCACGGTCATCCCCAGTTCCTTGGCCCTGGCAATCTGGCTGATTGCTGCAATCCCGTTGTCACACGTAAGTATGGTATCAATCCCATCCCCTGCCGCTGCCTCAATGATCATTTCATTGATTCCATACCCATCCTTAATCCTGTCAGGGATTTCAAAATCCACATTGGCCCCAACCCGTTTCAGCGCCCGGTAAAGCAGATAGGTGGAGCAGACCCCGTCAATATCATAATCCCCCACAATGCGGATTGGTTTTCCTTCCCGCACCTTGCCGCGCAGGATTCCAACCGCCTTCTCCATGTCCGGCAGAAGGCGCGGGTCATGAAGGTCCTTTACGGAGCCATGCAGGTAATGCCCAATTTCCTCCATCCCCTCAATCCCACGGTTGCGGATTATCCTGGCCGTTACCGGACTAATCCCATATCTCTCTGCAATCTTATTAAAATCTGCCTTTTTCGCGTGAAGCATCCATTTCGTCTGTGCCATGTCCTATCCTGTCCTTTTCTATATCAATCACGTCTCTGTCAGTCACTCTTTGTCAGTCACAACTCTATCTGCCATTCCATAACAGCTGTAATTCCTTCAACCATTCCGTATCAGCTGTCATTCCATCAACCATTCCATATCAGCCGTACTCCCATCAACCATACCCCTACGGCTCATTTTCCTCCTCCCGCACGGAGGAGACAACAATTCCCGCCGCCATCCCTGCCAAAGCCGGCACAACCCATCCCAGGCCGGCCCCATATCCCGGAAGGTATGTGGTGGCCTGGCTTAGGAAAGGTATGGTAACCTTACTCTGTTCCAGGGCATACACCACACTTACAATCCCTGTCAGCAGGATGCTGCACGGGAACATGGCAGGCCATCTCCTGGTCAGCGGACCTAAAAATGCCAGCACAATCAGCACGATTGCCACCGGATATATGGCGTTCAGCACTGGCTCCGATACGGTCAGTATCCTGTTAAGCCCTGCACTGGATATCACCAGGCTGACGGCTGCAAACACAAACACCCACGCCTTATAGCCAATCACCGGGATGATTGTGGTAAAATACTGGCTGCAGCAGCTTAACAGCCCCACGCATGTATTAAAGCACGCAATAAGGAAGATGACTCCCAGGATCACCATTCCTGCTTTTCCAAACAGGCTGCCTGCCACATAGGTAAGTATCCTTGCGCCGTTCTTTGTATCCGCCGCAACCGCGCCCGCAGGTGCCCCGATATGGGCCAGGGCCCCGTATATCAGGGCCAGAAGGATGCCTGCAATCACTCCCGCCTTCACGGTTTCCCTGACAACCGCTCCCTCCTGTTCCACGCCCTTGGCCCGGATATTGATGGCAATGATAATGCCGAAGTTAAGGGCGGCAATGGTATCCATGGTCTGGTATCCTTCCAGGAAGCCCTTTACCACCGGCCCTGCGCTGTAAACCGCCTCAGGCGCCCCATATGGTCCCATGGGCCATACCAGGTAAAAATCACCCCAATCAATATTAAGAGAGCAGGGCAGAGCACCTTCCCCAAACGGTCTGTAAGCTTGTCAGGCCGGAAGGCCACCGCCATGGCTGCCATAAAGAACAGGGCTGAATATCCGAACTGCGCAGCTGTCTGAAGGGTAAAGCCTGTCCCTCCCGCCAATTGGCCCATCTCAAGCTTCATGCCGGTCAGGACAGGAAGCACCGTCATCTCAAAGGAGGTGCTGGCTGTCCTTGGAATGGCCAGACAGGGGCCGATGGACAGGTAAATCAGCAGCGTGAACACGAACGCAAAAACAGGATGGACCTTCTTTGCCAGGCTGGGAAGCCCGCCGGAAAGCGCAACCGCTGCCACGCCTAATACAGGAAGTCCCACCGCGCTCATAAGGAAGCCCCCCATTGCATGCCATGTAAGGCTGCCTGCCTGTGCCCCAAGAAAAGGCGGGAAAATCAGATTCCCCGCGCCAAAAAACATGGAAAATAATGTAAATCCAACAAGCAGCAGATTGTGCTTTGATAATTTCTGTCTCATATGTACGTCCCCGCTCAATACAAAATAAGAGATAAGAGCCTATCCCCCGATTTCTCTTATCTCTTCCTTTTCCTATGATACCACAAAACAGGACATGTTTCAACACCAACACCGCGCCCTTGCACACACCCGCGCACACGGCTCAGTCTGCCGGTCCGTCTTCATCCTGCCGTTCAAAATATCCGCGTATGTGCTGGAACAGCGCTCTCTCCGGCTCATTCTGGATCAGGTTCTTCCTGCGCACCAGGGCGTTGTAACGGTACATCCGGGGATCCAGGGAATAATAGGCAACATTTTCCCTGTCACTGACGCAGGACCTGGCAATGAACGTGACACCTATCCCTTTTGCCACCATGGCCCTGGTGGCAATGATACTGTTAGTCTCGCACATGGTACTTGGCTGGAAGTCGGCGGATGCAAATATCCTGTCAGCCAGTTCCCTCAGGGTAGATCCTTTCTTAGACAGCATGAAATTCTCATCCTTAAATTCATGGATCAGTTCTTCCCTGGTCATGATTCCGGTCCGGTTACGCAGGCAGTAACCATGGGCCGCAGGCACTGCAAAAAGCACCTCTTCCTTCCGAAGAAGGGATACCTGTTCCTCTGCAAATGCATCCGCGCAGTTCAGCGCCATGACCGCACAGTCAATGCCTTCCTCCAGGATCATCCTTGTAAGCGTGGGCACATTGGATTCCGTAATCTCAATGGTAACCTGGGGAAACACCTTCTTATAGGCAGGTATGATTTCCGTCAGCATCCTCAGGCCGAACTGGGAAGTCACCCCAATGGTGATATGGCCTTTATGATTCAGCCCCCGGATGTTATGGTAAAGGTCCTTCTGGATCTGGATTACCTTTCTGGCAGCCTCCACATACAGCTCCCCTGCCGGTGTCAGAAGCAGCTCCCCCTTGGCCCGTATGAAAAGCGGGACACCAATCTCCTGCTCCAGCCTGGACAGGTACTGGCTCAGGGAGGACTGGGATACATAAAGTTCTTCCGCCGCCTTTGTCATATTCTTTTTCCTGGCAATTGTCAGCACATATTTCAGATATTTTGTATCCAATGTAAATCTCTCCCACACATGTATGATTGGATATATTCACGATAAGCAAATGTGATTGCGCCCATTATTTTTACATATTGGCCTGTTTCTCCTAACTGTATTATAATGAAAACCGTCAGAAAAACAAGAGTTTCAAGAAAAGGAGCAGATGATATGTTAAATAATACGCCGGTCATCACAGACATGAAAGTCATTCCCGTGGCTGGATATGACAGTATGGAAATGACCTTAAGCGGGGCACACGCACCCTATTTCACGAGAAATATCGTAATCCTAAAGGACAACTCCGGCCATACGGGTATTGGAGAAATACATGGCGGGGAATACACCTGTGAATGCCTGACCAGTTACATCCCCCTGGTCGTCGGGCAGGAAGTCGGTAAATACCGCTCCATTCTTGGAACCATCCACCGGGGCGGCAGGAAAGCGCCTGGTGATGACGGGGAAGGGATACAGACCCTGGACATCAGTAAGCTCAAGTTCGTGGTACAGGCAGAATGGGCCATTGAATGCGCGCTGTTAGACCTGCTTGGACAGCATCTGGGGGCTCCTGTGTGTGAACTTCTGGCTGAAGGAAAGCAGCGCAGCCAGGTAGAAGTGCTGGGATACCTGTTCTACGTCTCAGATAAAGGCAAAACCGACCTTCCTTACATAGATGAATCCCACAGCAGCGATTCCTGGTTCCGGATGAGACGCAGGGAAATGACCAGCCATGAACAGATTGTGGAGCAGGCCTGCTGCCTTCAGGAAAAATATGGTTTCCGCAACTTCAAACTAAAAGGCGGCGTATTCTCCGGCGAATATGAGATGGAAACCATACGCGCCTTAAAGAAACACTTCCCAAACGGACGCATCAATATAGACCCTAACGGGGCCTGGGGCCTTACAGAGGCCATCGGCCTGTGCCGGGGCATGGGCCATATCCTGTCCTATGTGGAGGACCCCTGCGGACCTGAGGCAGGATTCTCCAGCCGTGAGATTATGGCTGAATTTAAAAATGCAACCCATATTCCGGTTGCCACTAATATGATTGCCACCAACTGGAGGCAGTTTTACCATGCAGCCGCATTAAAATCAGTGGACATCGTGCTGGCAGACCCGCATTTCTGGGGACTTGAAGGAAGTCTTCGCATGGCGGCGCTGTTAAATGACTGGGGACTTACCTGGGGCAGCCATTCCAACAACCATTTTGACATAACCCTTACCACCTTTGCCCATGTGGCAGCCGCCGCTCCCGGTTCCCCAACCGCGCTGGACACCCACTGGATCTGGCAGGACGGGCAGAACCTGTTAAAGGATACGCCTGCTATCCGGGACGGTTATCTGGAGGTTCCTGACCGCCCGGGTCTGGGCGTTACCCTGGATATGGAGAAGGTGATGGAGGCAAACCGGCTCTATCATTCCATGCCGAACCATGACAGGGATGACGCAATGGCCATGCAGTACCTGATACCAGGATGGAAATACGATTCCAAAAAGCCCTGCCTTGTAAGATAGGCATGAAACAGGCATACTGCCCCGGCATGGGGCAGGCAGCGCCTGACAGCAGACTGTGCCTGCGGCAAAAACAAATATCGGGAGGATAATGAAACATGAGTTATACCGCAATTATAGGCTTCGCGATGATGATATTAATCACCACGCTGCTCTTAAAAAAGAAAGTCAGCACCTTGTTTGCATTTACAATCATTCCCATCATTGGCGCTTTTTTAATCGGCGCCAGTATCCCGGAGATATGCGGCTATATTAATTCCGGCCTGGGAAAAACCAGGGACCTGATGTTCATCATCTTCTTTTCCCTGCCATATTTCTCCGTCATGTCGGAAGCAGGACTGTTCGACATCATGGTCGAATTCCTGTTAAAGCACACCAGACTCAGCGTGACCGTAATCTGCATCATCACGGTGCTGGTATCCCTGATTACGGAAATTGACGGAAGCGTCACCTCCACGTATCTGGTTACCATTCCCATGATGCTGCCCCTTTACAAAAAGCTGAAGATTGATCCCAAAGTCCTTCTGCTGCTGTGTTCTGCCACCATGTGCGCACTGTTCGTGACACCGTGGAACGGCAGGACCTTAAGAGCGGCCACGCTCTTAGAAGGAATTGAAAGTCCCCAGAACTATATTTTCATGAAAATGCTTCCCATGATGCTGATTTACATTGCGCTCTGCATTGTCCTTGCCGTAATCCTTGCACGGATACAGATAAAGAAAGGCGCTGGCAAGGTAAGCGCAGATGTGGATACCCAGACAATGATACAAGCCTCTGAACTGAAACGGCCTAAGCTGTTCTGGTTCAACCTGATCTGGACGGTCCTGCTTATTATCGGACTCAGCGTTGTCCCCTGCCCGGACTACTTTGTATTTGCCATCGGCCTGATTGTGGCCCTCAGTGTCAACTACCCTGACCTAAAGCTCCAGGGCAGCCTGTTAAAGAAATATTCCCAGGAAATGTATTCCACGGCCTGTGCCGTGTTCCTGTCCGGTGTAGTGGTCGGGGTGCTGTCTGAAAGCGGAATGATGGATGCCATGGTAGACTTCCTTATCCGTATCATCCCCGGTACCATGGGGCCATGGGTTTACCTTATCATTGCGCTGTTTTCCACCCCGCTCATGCTTATTTTCACCAACGATATATGGCAGTATGCCCTGGTCCCCATTGTTGCCGGGGTAAGCAGCAAATTCGGCATTCCCAATGAAATAGTGGTGCTTACACTCCTCATGAACATGGGCGCCATGATTTCCCCGGTTGCCCAGCCTCAGATTTATCTTGCCTGCGACCTGGCCGACGGCACGGAATTGGCGGATTATGTGAAATTCTCATTTGTACCGCTGTGGATCCTGTCCGTGCTTTGGGTGGTAATTGGGTATTGTATCGGGGTGTTTAGGTGATGGCTTCTGCATCCATTAAATCTGTTCCGGCAGGATGGCCAGCCGGCTCGGGCGCTTCCAATTGTTGTGTGATTCCGGCTTTGATTTTATTGGATGGGTTAGACTGTCAGAAGTTTTATCCATACTAGAAATATTAGAATGCCGCAGACCCGCAAAACGTAGTTGTGTTTATGTGGGCCTGCGGCATTCTGTCTGTTGGGATTTCTTTGAGTTTTATTTGGAATCTGACCTGCTTTTGTATCTGTCTTATTCTGTATCCGTTCTTCACTGTATCAGCCTTATTCTGTACATGTTTCATTCCCAGACATCCATGACTGCCTCATTTCCTTTCCATTAGGGGAAAATGGCAGAACACCTGGCGTTCACCTACCATTTTCCCTTCCGGCACCATCTGGCTGCAGATATCTTTTGCATAGGGACATCTTGTATGGAAGCGGCAGCCCGAAGGCGGATTTACCGGGCTGGGTATCTCGCCTGTGAGCAGCTCCTTTTCATCGCTGCGCAGCCTTGGGTCTGCTTTTGGTATGGCGTTAAGCAGGAAATGGGTGTATGGGTGCAGGGGATGGGCATACAGTTCATGGGTGCCCCCTATCTCGCAGACCATGCCCAGGAACATGACACAGACACGGTCCGATATGAACTTCACCACGCTCAGGTCATGGGAAATGAACAGGTAGGTCAGCTGATACTGTTCCTGCAGATCCTTTAACAGATTCAATACCTGGGATTGGATGGATACGTCCAGGGCGGATACCGGCTCATCGCATATAATCAGCCTGGGATGCAGGGCAATGGCCCTTGCTATGCCAATCCTCTGGCGCTGCCCGCCTGAGAATTGGTGGGGATACCGGTTGATGAACTCCCTTGGAATCCCCACCTCGTCCATCAGTGCCTTTACCTGGCTTTCAATCTCGTCCTTTGTCCTGGCAAGACCGTGGGTGGTAAGGGGTTCTGAGATGATTTCCCTTACGTTCATACGGGGATTTAAGGACGCATACGGGTCCTGGAAGATGATTTGCATCTGACGCCGGATTTCCGTGAATTCCCTGTCCTTCATCCTGGTGATGTCTGTCCCGTCAAATTCAATGGTGCCGGATGTGGCCTCTATGAGCTTAATCAGCGTGCGCCCCAGTGTGCTCTTGCCGCAGCCGGACTCGCCTACCAGGGCCAGCGTCTCACCCTCGTATATCCTTAAATTCACGCCGGATACCGCGTGCACCACATTCTTTCCTTTTTTGCCGCCTTCAAGGGCAAATTCCTTTACAAGGTCCCTGGCCTCCAGAAGTATCTTCTTACCTGCCATCTTCTGCCACCTCCCCATCCGATGATGCTGCCTGTGCGTCCGGTCCGCCTGATTCCACGGCGCCGGCGTCCTCCATGCCCCTACCTTCGTAAAGGAAGCACCTTACCTTATGGCTCATACCGTTCCCATCAGCACCAATCCCATAAAGTCCGGGCTTTTCCTTCAGGCACCTGGCTTCTGCCTTCCCGCAGCGGTTGCAGAAATTACAGCCCTCGGGCAGCCTCAACAGGTTGGGCACCACGCCTTCAATGGTATACAGCCGTTCTTCCCTGCTGTCCAGCTTGGGTATGGACTTTAACAAGCCCTGGGTGTAGGGGTGGCTGGTATTTTCAAACAAATCAAATACCTCAGCCTGCTCCATTACCATGCCGGCATACATGACGTACACATAATCGCATACCTCCGCCACCACCCCCATATTATGGGTTATCAGGATGATGGATGTGCCCTGCTCGTCCCGAAGGCGTTTCATCAGCCGCAGGATCTGCGCTTCTATGGTAACGTCCAGGGCCGTGGTGGGCTCGTCCGCAATTATCACCTTGGGCTTGCACACCATGGCCATGCCTATCATCACCCGCTGGCGCAGACCGCCCGAAAGCTGATGGGGATAGGAATTGTAGCGTTTCTCCGGCTCCGGGATACCGACCTCTTCAAAGATCTCAATCACCTGCTGCTTTGCCTCGGCCCTGGACACCTTCTGATGCAGGAGAATGGCTTCCTGGACCTGACGCCCCACCGGATACACGGGATTTAAGGAGGTCATGGGGTCCTGGAAAATCATGGATATCTCATTGCCGCGGATCCTGGCCCTCTCCCTGGGATTAAGGTAAGTAATATCCCTGCCGTCCAGGGTAATCCTTCCTCCCACCACCTTGCCGGGGTGGCGCAGCAGCCCCATCACGGACATGGCTGTCATGCTCTTTCCGCACCCGGACTCTCCTACCAGGCCGATTATCTTTCCCGCCGGCACCTCGATGGTCACATCACCGCCGGTACGGTTCCCTTGGCAGTAAAGAAATAGGACTGCAGGTTCTCAATTGTCAGTACGTATTTCCCGGTCTGAGCATTGTCTCCGGTCCGGGCATGGTCCCCGGTCTGGGCATTGTCCCTGGTCCGGGCATTGCCCCCGGTCAAAGCATTATCTTGTGTCAAAACATGTTCCCTGTTCATCTGCCCGCCTCCTATTGTTCTTTTAAATACGGGTCAAGCACATCCCTGAGGCCGTCGCCAAGGAAGTTAAATGCCATAACCACAATCATGATTGCCACGCTGGGGGCAATGGAAAGCCACGGTTCGGAGAAAAGGTACTTCTTGCCCCGCACAACCGCAAGTCCCCAGCTGGCGGACGGCGGCTGGAGCCCGGCCCCAAGGAAGCTTAAGGAGGATTCCGTCAGTATGGCAGCCGGTATGTTAAGGGTAAACAGCACAATCAGGGACGGCAGGCAGTTGGGAAGGATGTGGCGGAACATGATTTTCCACTTTTTCACCCCAATGGAACGGGCCGCCTCCACATACTCCGCCTCTTTCAGGGAAAGGGTCTGGGAGCGGACAATACGGGCCGTGCCTGCCCAGTTTACCAGGATCAGGGCCGCGAAAATACTCACAAGGCCGCCGCCAATGGTATAGGTAATGACCAGAGCCAGAAGCAGGGAGGGAAATGCAAGCATCACATCCGCAAGGCGCATGATTGCAAAGTCAACCCTTCCGCCGTAAAAGCCGGCCAGAAGCCCCAGGACGGTTCCGATTGCCATGGAAATCAGCGTGGGGACAAGCCCCACCAGCAGGGACACCCTTGCCCCGTATATAATACGGCTGAACAGGTCGCGTCCCAGCTCGTCCGTTCCCAGAAGATGGGCCGCGCTGGGGGCCTGGAGCCGGTCGGTCAGGGTCTGGGCATAAGGGTCATAGGGCGCTGCCAGCGGTGCGAATATGGCTGCCAGGGCAATCACAATGATCACAACTGCCGCGAATGCGGCCAGCTTATTCTGGCGGACCATGGTTTTCATCTGGTCCAGAAGGGTCTCCGATTCCCCTATCTGTGATTCCACATCTAGGGAATTGATTGTTGTTATTTTTTCCTCATTCATCATGCGCCCTCCCTGATTCTCGGATCCAGTACCGAATACAGTATATCCGCTACCAGGTTTCCTGCAATTACAAGAATGGTTGTAAAGATGACCGTGCCCTGCAAAAGGGGCATGTCCCTTGTCTCAATGGCATTCACAGCCAGGCGTCCGATTCCCGGGATACCGAATACGCTCTCTGTCAGCACGGCGCCTGACAGCATGCTGGAAACCTGCAGCGCCATCATGGTGACCACGGGCAGCATGGCGTTCTTCAGGGCGTGATGGACAATGACGCCCCATTCCCGAAGCCCCTTGGCCCTGGCCGTGCGAATGTAATCCCCCTGCATGGCCTCCACCAGGTTGGAGCGCGTCATGCGGGCAATGCTTCCCGCCGAGTTCCACCCAAGGACAATGGCCGGCAGCACCATGGCGGCCAGTGAATCATAACCGGACACCGGAAACAATTTAAGCTTGAACGCAAACACATACTGAAGCACAAGGGCTGTCATGAATACAGGCATGGAAACCCCCAGCAGGGCGCATCCCATGAACAGGCGGTCTAACAACCGGTTCTGCTTCACAGCCGCCACGATTCCGGCAACAATCCCTATAATCCAGGCCACCACGGCCGCACACACGGAAAGCTTGACCGTGTTAGGAAATGCTTCCAGAATGATTCCCGTCACATTCCGGTTCAACCGGTAGGAGGTTCCAAAATCCCCCTGAAGGGCATTGGCCACATACCGGAAAAACTGGATATACAGCGGCTGGTCCAGCCCCATTTCACGGCTTACCTTGTCAATAACCGCCTGGTTCACATGCTCGCCCAGCATGGTGGTGACCGGATTGCCGGGTATGATCCTCAGCATGATGAAAATAATCAGGACAACGCCTATGAGGACCGGTATGGATATCAGGATTCGTTTCAGACATTTATTAAGCACTGGATTACCCCCTTCTTCCTTTTGGGAGTACTCTCAGAAACCACCTTGCCGGGCAAAGAGGTTTCTGAGGGCACTCCGCATATCTGCCAAAGGTGCCGCAGTATATGCGGCACCCAGGCATCCCGGCAGATGCCGGACTGATATCATATGTATGGCCGCGTCACGGCAGCCGTTATTTACTCTGAGATGGACAGCGGATAGAAATCATTGTCGCTGAGGCCGTTCCAGGCAACCTTAAAGTTCTGCACGCGCTTGGAAACAGCAAAGAGGTGGAGTCTGGAAAACATGGGAACCCATGCAGCATCCTCTGATATGATTTTCTCCTCCAGTGCATTATATTCCTTCATGCGTTCATCATTATCCAGAATGGTCCTGGCCGCTGCCACGCGCTCCATCACAGCTGTGTCCGGATAGTTCAGGGAACGGGCCGTGGTCTTCTCAGCATTGCCGAAGAAGGTGTAGATAAAGTTATCCGGATCATTGTAATCAGCCGTCCATGTGGAAATAAAGGAACCAAGCTCACCTGATTTCCTTGTTTCCAGCCACGTGGACTCGTCATAGTTCTTAATCTCAGCATTGATTCCCACCTGGGCCAGCTGCTCCTTGATAATCTCAAGGGCCATGGTCATGGTATCGGAGGCCGACATATCAGCCGCAATCTCCATGGTGAATCCATCCGGGTATCCTGCCTCTGCAAGCAGGGCCTTGGCGCCTTCCGGGTCATATTTGATTTCAGGCATATCCGGGTTAAAGCCAATCAGGCCGTGGGGGAAGATACCATTCTCCAGCTGGCCCCTGCCTCCGTAAAGTGTGTCAAGGATTACCTGACGGTCAATGGCCATCTGGACCGCTTTCCTGACCTGCAGGTTATCAAAGGGCTCAATCTTCTGGTTCATGGTAAAATAGGTGGTCCCAAGACGCGGTCCGGAAACCATCTGGTCCGGATATGCCTCCTGGAAACGGTCAATCTGTTCCGTCATATAGTCCATGTCCAGAAGATCCAGCTGGCCGCTCTCAAACATCATGGTCTGCGTTTCAGTATCAGGCACGATTTTAATCACAACACCCGGAAGGGCGCTGGCTCCCTGGAAATAATCATCGTTCCTTACAAGTACAAGCTGGTCATTATAAGTCCAGCTGGCAAACTTAAAAGGTCCTGTGCCAATGGTCAGGGCCGGGTCAAGGCCGAACTGGTCCCCTGCTTCCTCGGTGGCCTTTTCATTGTAAATGCACACGGCCGGGGTGGAGATACAGGCCAGGAAACCGGAATACGGTTCCTTAAGGGTAAGCTTAAAGGTGTAATCATCCAGGATTTCAAAGCCTTCCAGCTCAGTTGCCGTTCCATCAAAAAGCTCCGTGGACCCCTTAATCTGGTCCAGGAATTCGGAGTTGGTTCCTCCCTGTACCGTAAGCATACGCTCAAATGTATATTTCACATCGCTGGCCTTCAGCTCCTCGCCATTGTGGAACTTCACGCCCTTTCTCAGATAAAATGTATATTCCATACCGTCATCGCTGATATCCCACTTCTCTGCCAGACACGGTTCAATGGAAGAGGTCCCGTCATCCGCAACCTTGATTTCACAGAGACTGTCATAGATATTAATGGGAATCTGATAATCCTTGGATGTTTTCTGCATGTCCGCTGTCTGGATATCGGCATTCAGGGCAACGTAAAGGAAACCAGTTGTGTCAATGCCTGTATCGCCCACGCTCTGCCCTGCGCCCTGGGCATTTCCCGAAGCCCCGCCCTGCGCTGCGCCGGGCTCGGTTGCAGGTGTGCCGCCGCCCTGACCGCCGCAGCCCGACAGCCCCAGACCGGCTGCCATCATCAGTGCAAGTACCAGGCTTAATTTTCTTTTCATAAATTCTCCTCCTTTTTGTTCGGCCTCATACACAAAAAGACGCAGTACACCCTTTTTCTGCGTCATTTCATCCTCTTCCGAATTAATTGACTTATGAAAATAATAATACCATAGGGGATTTCTCTTTTCAATGTTTTTGTTGCAGTTCTTCATTTACCATAAATATTTTCAACCATAAATATTTTTAAAAAAGTCATTGACATTTATCTCCAAAGGGGCTATAATAACTCTTGCGCTGTTAGAGATAAACAAGCAGCATGCGTCAGTAGCTCAGCTGGATAGAGCATACGGCTACGGACCGTAGTGTCGGGAGTTCGAATCTTCTCTGGCGCATGAAGAAAACCCTGTAAGCATAAGGCTTGCAGGGTTTTTGTCTTTCCTAAAATAAACCGCGGAAAATAGATACAGGGATTTTTTATTGACTACTTCCTTCTATATTATAATGGGCGGGGACGGCTGCGGCACAGCGTCATCCGGAACAGTATAAGATTCTCCCTAAATCAAGCCTCTTTGACTATCTGGGTTTACAACTAATTGGTCTCATGTTACATCAGTCCCTCAATGCTCCCCGTTTCTTTTTAAATACTATCCAGGGCATCCACGTACCATACCCCCTGTGCCCCGTTGTCCCTGCTATGCCAGCAGGCGCCCTCCACCGGCCCATCCGGTGTCGGGTCGAAATAGTACCAGTCGCCGGAGCCGTCCTCCGGGTCGCACACGCTGCCATTCCAGCGGTGCCAGCCGGTGCAGGCATACCCATCCCGGTTAAACAGATACCAGTGATGATTGATGACATACCAGGCATTGGCAGGATAGGTCCCATCCTGCCTGCGGTACCACCAGCCGTTGTTATCCTTAATCCATCCTATGCGTTTTTCCGTGGTCCAGGTTTTCATGAACGCCTCCGGATTGGCGTATATCTTTTTAATCCCGGACGTGCTGCTTCCCCAGTCCGGAAGCTGGAAATGCGGTTTGTCCACAATGGACTTCCAGTTCCCGCCCCATTCCAGGCCCAGGGCCGCGCCGATGGCTCCCACACGGGTAAAGAAATTCCCGGAATCGTTATAGGGCCCAGCGCCGTCATTCCTGAAAATGTCGAATGCAGTGCCCCACTGATGGTAAGAACTGTAACTGCTTCCGGGCGCATTGGTCACAATACTGCCCGGCTTAGTGCGTCCCTGGGCATACAGGGCGTCCTGCTCCGCCACGGTCCGCAGCGTCTCACCGATTTTTATCATCAATCCCTGTTTTCCGCTCTCCTCCACCAGCTGCACTGCCAGAAGCTGCAGACGGGGATGGCATAATGTTATATCTCTCATAGATGGCCTCCTTGTCCCTTTTAATATAATATGAAGAAAGCCCTGGATTGTCCCAGGGCGTGAATGCATCATGGTAATAGTCAGTCCCGTGCCCAGGACCATCATACAGGGATTTAGTGGTGTCATATTCCGGCGTACCCTTCGCAGCCGCAAACTGTGTCATTTTTCTTTGCACTATTCACATTGTGTGACATCATTTAGTTAGAAACAAGGTGTGAACATGGGAAAATTTAATAATATTTTTAAATCACTACGACAGACCCATGGATATTCTCAGGCTGATTTATCAGAAGCATTGGATATTTCAAAAAGCTCTATTAGTATGTACGAAAACGGTAATAGAAAGCCGGATTATGAGACTTTATAACAAAACCTTTAACAGGTAAATTGGATGTAAATGGAGTGGAAACCCCAACAATTAAACCACCGTTTTATTCGCAAACCTGGTTTATCGTTCTAATGATGTTTTGTTGTTGCTTTCCTGTTGGTTTATTTCTCATGTGGAAATATAAAAAATTCAATAAACCTATGAAAATTATTCTTACTGTGCTATTCGCACTTGGCATTATAGCTGCAATAGCTAGTAGCAATAATTCCTCCACTGAAAAACCAACCTCATCAGTTTCCTGTGAAAAAGAAGTGGATAATATAACTGATTCCCAATCAAATGAAGCCGAAACAGAAACTGAAAGTACTGTTGCCGGCAATCGGGAGGCTGCCACTGAAGCTGACAGGCAGATTTACGATATCATAATGTCTGCGGACGCAGATTATCAGACCCTTACCAGAATAATGAGTACGGATGGTGTGTCAATTGTAGATTTATATGATACAGCTAAAACTGCTGAAAATAATTTCAGGATATATTGTGGAAACATCGATTCTGTTAAATGTGATGGTATAAAGGAATATAAAGAGGCAGCTAAAAATTATATCCTTAATCTGCAATCCATTGCATCCTCAACAAAAAAATATGTGGATAAACAGAACATACAAGATTTATCTGATGCAAAAGCAGGTATGGAAAACTCAACAAATTATGCCATATTAGTTGTTGGCGCACGCCTAGGTTTTTTAACTGCTTCCGGATTTAGTGATGAGGAGGCCATGCAGATCATAGCCCCCGAGTCTGAGGATACAACAGGATAATCAAGTTCGGCCGGATGCCTGTGGGGCCATCTAAGGAATTCCAGATTGTCTGGGTTCTGCCCTATGAACCGCTGCAATCCTGAACATGAAAAATAAATAAGCGGCCCCTGTTACCGGCAGGAGCCGCCCTCACATCGATTTTCCCTTACCAGGGTGTGTTTGAGGCCCGCTGTAAGGATGCCAGGGTGTGTCAACTGAAAACCGGCCACATGGTTCCCGAATCTCCCGACCGCCTTCATAAGAGCTAAAGGATACAATGGGATTGTCCGGTGTCACATACCGCATCCCGTCCCTGGTGGTAATCATAAGGTAAACCTCATAACGCATCCTGTCTCCCTGGGGAATATGTACACCCCGGCTGCCATTGACCTGGCAGGTAAGCAGATTGTCCAGATATATCTCGTCCAATGTTTCCTGCCTATCCCTTCCGGGGAATTGATGACAAAGGACGGTGTAATGGAATCCATCAGGCCGGTGACCATGGCGCCTCCTTTGCCGCGGCATCAGCCATTCTCATCCAGAACCTCCCGCACCACTTTAAGTATCTCAGGCGTAACCTTAATCATCCGCTGGCGTTTGGACACCTTAACCACTGCATCCTCAAAATCCATTTCATCCCGCCCTGTCATGGCGTCACGCATAAGAACATAATAGAGCATCAGCCCACGTATTTCCACCCAGGGCAGCTTAGAAGCCAGCTCCTTTTCAACCGCTTTCTTCTGCTCATTCCCTCCGGGAAAGATGCGGTACAGATAATCCCGCTCATCCCTCTCCCGCTCTTCCCTGCTTTTAAATTCAAGTCCAAATAAACTCATGGTTCCCTCCTGTGTATTCTCTGATATGCCGTGCACCAGCCCTATGACCTAATATCAGTATAAAATCCACGGCAGGGAACGTCAAGGACATCTTTGCTCCCCCTCCCTCGCCGTCTCTGTTGCGTAGAACACATCACGGTCCAGTGAACCGTCCTGGCTGGCCACGATGGTGGTGCATACCGCATCCCCAGTTATATTGACAGCTGTCCTGCTCATATCCAGGATACGGTCAATCCCCATAATAAGCGCAATGGCTTCCACAGGAAGCCCTACGGATGCAAATACCATGGAAAGTGTGATAAGTCCCACCCCCGGCACGCCTGCTGTCCCGATGGAGGCCAGGGTGGCGGTGAGTATGACGGTCAGGTAATCCGCCGCCGACAGGTGGATTGCAAATGCCTGGGCCGCAAACACCACGGCCACACCCTGCATGATGGCCGTGCCATCCATATTGATGGTTGCCCCTAAGGGAATGGTAAATGAGGATACCCGCTTGGACACGCCCATTTTCCTGTGAAGGGTCTCAATCGACATGGGTATGGTTGCATTGGAGGTGGCTGTGGAGAATGCAAATCCCATGACCGGCAGGAATTTTTTCAGGAACACCCTTGGGCTTAGGCCTGTGAACATCCTGAGTATGACCATATAAACCACCACACACTGTATGGCCAGGGCAAGGATCACACCTGCCATATATTTAAGCAGCGGGACAAACGCGTCAAAACCAATTCCGGAAAATGTCCTGGCTGTCAGGCAGAACACGCCGTATGGCGCCAGCTTCATGACCATCACGGTCATCTGCATCATCACATCATTGAACTGTCCGAAAAAGTTACCCACTGTCTCAGCGCTTTCGCCCAGACCTGCCAGAATGATGCCCACAAACAGCGCAAACAGGATAATGGACAGCATGTGACCGCTTGCCAGGGCATGGATTGGATTGGTGGGGATGATGTCCAGAAGGGTGTCTGCCAGCCCGGCCCGGTCCGCAATGGATACATCCGCCACCTCAATGGATGACATATCAAGCCCCTGTCCCGGATTGATCACATTGGCGGTAAGTATGGCAGCCGTTATGGCCAGGGCGGTGGTGGCCAGGTAAAAGCCCAGGGTCTTGACGCCTATCCGCCCCAGCTTCCTGGTATCACCCATGGCCATGCTGCCGCAGACCAGGGAGCAGAATACCAATGGGACCACCAGCATCTGCATCAGCCGCAGGAACCCATTGCCAATTACATATAAAATGCCGTCTATCATCAGGGCGTCCCTGAAAGGTCCTGCCGGCACCAAATAGTGGAACAGGATTCCGGCAGCCGCCCCCAGGAGAAGGCCGATGAAAATTGCAGTGGTAAGCCCCGGTTTCCGCCTCGCACTATCTTCCATCTCCTGCCTCACCCCATCATCCGTCTCCCGCTTCAAACCATCATCCATCTCCCGCCTCATCTTCCCTGCCTCCCATCCATACCGGCCGCCCCGGGGGCCTGATGCCTGTTCCTCCACTGCTCCATATATGCTTCCAGCATGACCCTCCAGTCAGGCAGCAGGGAAATGCCGGAAATCCGCAGCATCATGTTATCCAGTACACTGTAGGAAGGCCGCAGGGCATTCAGGCGGTCATGGCCTCCCCGGACCTGTACCACCGCTGCGCCGGTTCCTGACAGGCGCACGGCCTCCCTGGCAAATTCATACCTGCTGCAGCTCCCCTGGCCTGTCACATGGTACAGACCGTCCTCCCCATGATACATCAGTTCCACTGCCTTTGCAGCCAGTTCCTCCGCCCCTGTGGGCGCCGCGTACTGGTCCGGGTCCGCCTGTATGACCTGACCCTGTTCCGCCATTTGGAGGATCTGCCCCAGGTAGGGGCTCCCTGCCCCAAATATCCAGGAGCTTCTGATGATAATATGCCTGCTGCAGAATTCCCTTACAAAGTTCTCCCCTGCAAGCTTTGATTTTCCATAAACGGTCTGTGGATTGGGGGTATCAAATTCCGTATACGGCACCTGGCTGTCCCCGTCAAATACATCATCCGTGGAAAACTGCACCAGCCTTGCCTTCCCCATCCTGGCGGCCACGCTGAGATTCCTTGCGCCCAGGGCATTTACCTTATACGCAAGCTCCGGATTCTGCCGGCACTGGTCCGGGTCCGTAAGTCCCGCGCAGTTAATGATAAAATGCGGTCGGTTCATCCCCGCATACTCCATCACGTCCCCGGATACCGTAATATCCACTGAATCCACATCCGTCAGGAGAAGCTCCACCGACCCTGACCTTAATAGACCTGTCATCTTACGCCCGACCCTTCCGTTTGCACCGCATATCCATATTTTCTGCATATCTTCTCTGCCTTCCTGTACTTTATCTTACTATTATTATGTACCAAAGGCGTAAAAAAACGGCATCCGGAGATAATTTCCCCGGATGCCGGTCTATATGCCGGATGGATGGCTGGTTCCAGCTGTCCCAGGCCAAGTCATTTCCTTTCATTGTGTATTTCAAATTCATTTTCAATCTCTTCCAATATATGCGCGTAACGGCAGAATTCCGCTTCCAGCCATTCCCTGTTCTCCGGCTGTTTTTTATAGCACACCCTGTGCTCCATACTGGCCCAGAAGTCCATGGCCATGGTCCTGAACTGCACTTCCACTGGAAAATACTCCATGGTATCCAGGCAGTACACGGGTATGCCTAAAACCAGGTGCAGGCTTCTGTAGCCATTGGGTTTGGGTGATTGTATGTAGTCCTTTTCCTTTATTACCACCAGATCCGTCTGCCGTTTCAGGATATTTACCATATTATAGATATCATTCACAAAATAACAAATCACACGTATGCCTGCAATGTCCTGAAGTTCATTCCTGGCATTGACGATGCTGTCCGTAAATCCAAGACGCCTGAGCTTATCCTCAATACTCCTTTTTTCCTTGAGCCGGCCCTGGATATTATGGATGGGGCCGGAAACGTTTTTTTCTTTATACAGGCTGTGATTTAAAACCTCCAGACGGGTATTCATCACACGCCTTGCATCCTCATAGGGCTTGATTAAATCATAATATTGCTCATTGGTCATCTTGGCCCCTGCCTCCCTGTCATTTTCTTTTCACCGGCATGCCTTAACACGCCCTTATCATCCACATATCCTGAACGTAATTCTGTCATTTCCATATTAAATCAGCATACAGGGGATTTGTGAGTATTTTGTGATAGGATTCTGAAATTTTCATTAGGATTCTATGGTACAGCAAATCAAAAATAGCCGCAGCCCCTCATAAACAGGAGACTACGGCTATTTTTCCATAACTGGGCCGGCGGGATTCGAACCCTCGAGTGCAGGAGTCAAAGTCCTGTGCCTTA
>ERZ773144.1468-NODE-1468-length-21061-cov-5.547225_pt1 | contig 21061 bp, 17 predicted proteins | sample MGYA00580849_ERZ773144 | MGnify/ENA primary metagenome ERZ773144 (study PRJEB29015, sample SAMEA2737861) | human gut metagenome | biome: human gut; feature: human-associated habitat; material: faeces | place: China | collected 2012 ...
TTTATAAATATAAAATTTTTGTTTTTATTTTTAAAAGTATTTTTAGGATATAAAAAAATTAAAATGTGATATAATATGTTTGAATAATTATAACAATACTGAAAAGGGGTAAAAAATGGATGAAAAAATAGGCGCTCTTTTAAAAAGAATAAGAAAACAACATAAAACTACATTGCAGGAACTAGCTTTTAAATCTGGGTTATCAATAAGTTATTTAAGCCTATTGGAAAGAGGCCTTAACAGTCCTACAATCGAAAGCTTAAATAAAATTTGTCAATGCCTTGGAATAACCCTTACAGATTTACTTTTAAATTTAAATGCTGAAAAGCTTTTAGTTGAAAAAAAGGATAGAAGAATTATATTTGATAATAAAGGAGTACGTTATGAAACAATAACAGAGGGAAATAGACATATGAAAGGAACTGCTATGATAGTATCAGACAAAGTTCTGCATATTTCAGAATCTCATATAGCAGATGAAATTGGATATATGGTACAAGGAGTTTTAGAATTGAATTTAAAAGGAGTTATTTATGAAATGCATCCTGGAGATACAATCTATATTCCAGCAAATACTAAGCACTCTTTTAAAAAATTGAGTGATGATGATTCTATAAGTATTTGGGTATATCATAATGTAGCTTTAGAAAATTTACCATCTGCTTTTAAATAAAAATATAAGAATTTGAAAAATTATAGATGAGGTGTAAAAAATAGAAAATAATATCATAGAGGATAATAAAAAAGCTGCTTATAAGCAGCTTTTTTTATCTTTCTATCCCATCTCTAGCCATTACACCTATATTATAATAATGTTTTATTTCCTTCATTTCAGTAACTAGATCAGCGCAATCTATGATTCTTTGAGGAGCATATCTTCCAGTCAGGACAAGTTCAACATTTTCAGGTTTTAATTCTATAAGAGCCAGTATTTCATCTTCAGTAACTAAACCAAAAAAATGAGCTACACATATTTCATCTAATATAACAAGTTCATAATCTCCACAGACAAGAGCTTCTTTAGCTCTTTTTAGTCCAGCTTTAGCTTTTTCTATATCTATCTGCTGTACATGTTCTTTAGAAATTATGCAGTTTTCTGTTCCAAATCTTTCTATAATAACATTATCCAATTTAGCAAATGTCCGAAGTTCACCATATTCTTGCCCTTTCATAAATTGCCCAATATAGACATGGTACCCATTTCCAAGTGCTCTCACAGCCAAGCCAAGAGCAGCAGTAGTTTTTCCTTTTCCGTTTCCTGTATATACTTGAGTGTATCTTTTCATAATAATTCCTCCTTTGGAAAAAGTTATGTTGAAAATCTGCATATTTAAAGAATATCACAAAAAAGAAGACATAACAAGGAATTATATTACTTTGACTTTTTGGAGGATAAATTATATAATTTTTTATATAAGTCTTTAAAAAGGAGTGATGAAAATGACTAGAGAGAAATATTTTAAAGATTTAAAAAAGAGAATTGATGAGGTTTATTTGGATTTTCATAAATCAGGAAAAGAAAAAATGGCAGAGCTTGAAGAGATAAAAAAGATAATTTTAGATGAGAATGTAAGAGATGAATATTTTGAAGACTTAAAAAAGTATATAGAAATAAAGCTTGAATCAATTGGAGCTTTATAGTAAGAGAGAGCAGGCTGAAAATTATGACAGGTCTGCTTTTTTTGTAAAAAAGCTCTCCTTGAGAGAGCCTTTTACTAATATATTGCTTCTTGCTTAATTATTTTGTTATACGCAACAATAACTTTACTCCATTTTTCAAATTTATTTTTTACAACTTCTAATGTAAGTCTTTCCTCAGACAATGCAATTAAGTGGAAAAGAACAAATCCAGCTGTGTCAGCCCAGTGAATATTATATCCTTTTAAATTGAAGTTGAAAAATGTTTCTGTTAATTTATCTTTTATTGCTTTTGCTGAATAGTCAGGAGATTGATAATCTACATTGATAAGTTCTTCTCCCCAGATATTAGAGGATAATTGCCACCTGTACATAGACTTCTGCTCTATTTTTATAACATAGTAATCTTTTTCCTGCCAATCACTGAATCTAACTTCAAATTCTTTCATTATAGCCATAATCCCACCTCCTGTTATTATTTTATATACTTCATAAAGCTTGTTCTGTCAATTACAAATTTGTAAAGATTAAATATAGTGAAGATACTATTTTTTCTTTGAAAACTTCTTAAAAGTTTAAATTGAGATGTGGATTATAGAATTTTTTTTTAAAATTTTTTTATAATAATTACATATGGTATCCTTAATTTAAATATAATTAAGAAAAATTTCATTTAGAAAACTTAAGTATGACATCTTGAATATAGGAGTTATTTTGAAACGAAAAAAAAAGGTTTATATTTTTAAGAAAAAGAGGTATTATATATAAGGGGAAATTGTCTATATATAGTTTAGTGATGAAAGGAAAATTGATGGATATAAATGAAAAAATATCTCTAAGTGTAAGAGAAATAATGAAACTAGAAATAGAAGAAGCTGGAGGAAATGAGGTATTTTTTAGAGGTATTCCAGATGAAAATGGAATAGTTACAGAAGTAGAGGTACTTGCAAGGGGAAATAAGTATTCTGTACCAGCTATAATAAAAGCAATGAAAAAAGGAGAGGTTTTGATTCACAATCACCCCTCTGGTTTTTTATACCCATCTGATGCAGATGTAGAAATAGCTTCTATGTATTCTAATAGAATGGCAGGAGCTTCATATATTGTAAATAATGGACTGACAGATATCTATGTAATTGTAGAACTTTTTTCTGATAGTAATGTTAAAATAGATATAACACCATATTTTGAAAAAACAGGGTTGCTATCTCAAACTTTTAAAGGGTTTGAATATAGAGATGAACAGCTGCATATGGCAAAACATATAGAAAATGGATTGAATAATGAAAAAAAAGTGATAGTTGAGGCTGGAACAGGAACAGGAAAAACTTTAGCTTACCTTATACCAAGTGTAGAATGGGCTATTAAAAATAAAAAGAGGGTAGTGATTTCAACTAATACAATAAATCTTCAAGAGCAGCTTTTAAACAAAGATATCCCAATAGCAAAAAAAGTAGTACAAGGTGATTTTAGATATATTCTTGTAAAAGGGCGAGGAAATTATCTCTGTAATAGAAAATATTTTAATCTTGCTTTGGGAGAAAATGTAAATTTTGAAGAATTTTCAAATTCACAAAAAACTCAGTTTAAAGAAATAATAATCTGGGGGAAAAAAACTGAAAAAGGGGATAAATCTGAACTTCCTTTTGAAGTAGATAACAGTGTATGGGAATTATTTCAAAGTGAAACAGATATTTGTGCAGGAGCAAAGTGTCCATATAAAGGAGAATGTTTTTTCTTAAAATCTCGTGAAGAAAAGAAAAATGCAGATATACTTATAACAAATCATCATATGTATTTTTCTGATTTAGCTATTAGAAAAGAAATAGGATTTAATACAGAATATTCAATACTTCCAGAATATGGATTAGTAGTATTTGATGAGGCACATAATATAGAAAAAGTTGCAAGAGATTATTTTTCTTATGAAGCTTCAAAATATAGTTTTACAAAAATAATGAATCAAATATTTGCAACAGAAGGAAAGAAAAAAAATACAGGAAGTCTGGATATATTATTGAATTATATAAAAAGTACATCTCTAGACAGCAGAAGTATTTTAGAAAAAGAAATCAAAGAGATAAAAATAAAACATAAATCTCTGTTTTTAGAGGGAAGAGAGTATTTTAACCATATAATAGAAGTATTTTCAAAAGGGCAAATGGGAACATTTACATTTAGAGCTAAAAAAGAAGAAATGGAACACTCTCCTTTTCTCAGCAGTCTTATTGATTTTAGAGAAAAGTTTACTTCTGAGTATAATTCATATATGAGAAAAGTAAGAAGTTTAATAAAAGAAATAAGAGATGAAGAAGATGAACTTGGAACTATAAATGATTTTATAAAATATACAGACAGGCTGGAAAACTTTTTTAATAATTTTAGATTTATAAATGATTTTGATGATGAAGAATTTATCTACTGGATAGAAGTAAACAGTAGGAAAAGTAATTCTAAGCTTGTAGCTACACCTCTTAAAATAGATAATGAACTTCAAAAAAATCTTTATATCAATTTAAAGCAGATAATATTTACATCTGCTACTATTGCTATTGGAAGTGATTTTTCGTATTTTAAAGAATCTATAGGTTTGGAAGAAGATACATTGGATAAAGTTATACATTCTCCATTTGACTATGATAAGCAGATGAAAGTATATATTCCAGATGATATTCCTAATCCATCTGACAGGGATTTTGTAGATGAGATTTCAGAATTTTTGAAAGCTTTGTTAATAAAATCTAAAGGAAAAACTTTTGTTTTATTTACTTCATACTCGGCATTGAATTATGTTTATTATTTATTAAGAGATGATTTGGAAGCCAATGGAATAGAACTTTTTATTCATGGAATGGCACCAAGAACTCATTTAGTAAATATGTATGTGAATGGAAGAAATCCTGTTCTTTTTGGAACAGACTCTTTTTGGGAGGGAGTAGACATAAAAGGAAAACAATTAAGTTCTGTAATAATAGTAAAACTTCCTTTTAAAGTTCCAAGTGATCCTGTTACTGAGGCTATAATAGAAAATATAACAGCTCAGGGGAAAAATTCATTTATAGAATATCAAATACCAGAAGCTGTAATAAAATTTAAACAAGGAATAGGAAGATTAATAAGAAGTAAAACAGATCATGGAACTGTTACTATATTGGATAATAGAGTTATTAATAAAAGATATGGAAAATATTTTATGGAATCTATTCCAACTAAAAATATTAGAATTGTGGGGAAATCAGCTGTATTAAAAGATATGGAAGCTGACATCAAAGGTGGTTACAATGAAGAAATTTAATTTATTTGGCTTAAAATTTATGTTTGAAATAAAAAAAAGCGATAGAAATGATGCAGAAATATATTCGAGTTCATATAGTTTGAGAGAGAAAATTCTGTATTTTATTCTTGTGATGTTTGTTATTGCTTTTAGTTCAAAGATATCCTTATTGTCACGTAATAACAACTATAAAGTAGGAGATGTGGTAATTTCAGATATATATGCTCCTAAAACTATAGTTTTCAGAGATCAAAGTGCAAAAGAAAAAATAATAGAAGAAATGATATTAAAATCAGGAAAAGAATACATTTATTCTGCTGATGCAGGAAGAATATACCTTGAAACTTTTGATGATTTTTTTAATGATATTTATTCTATGAAAGAAAAAGATCATAATGAAATAGATTTTAAAAGTTTGGAAAAAAATACTGGAAGAAAAATATCAGAAAGTATGATACAAGAAATTCTCCGTTTAGATGTAAATGAGATAAAAAAATTACAAAAGGAAACAAGAAGTTTTCTGGAAGCTCTTTATGAAAATGGGATTGTACAGGAAAAATCAATTATTAAATATAATTCTCCCTATGATGAGAAAGTGAAAAAACTTCCAGAATTAAGAAAACAAGTAGTTGAAACATTTGCAAGTCCAAATTATATTTATGATGAAGAAAAAACTAAGAGATCCCTTCAAGAGAAAGTTTCACAGATAAATGATCAATACATAGAGATTAAAGCAGGAACTTTAGTAGGAAAAAAAGGAGAAATTCTTAATGAAAGAAGAATAAAGATTTTAGAGGCTTGTGGTGTTTATTCATATAAAAGAAGTACAGCTATAATCCTTGCTAATCTTACATATTTATTTATAATAGCTACATTATTTTATACAGTAGTATTTAACAAATTTAAAAAAGAGATATTAAATAAAAGTTATTATAGAAGTGTTTTACTGATAATAACAGCATTTTTCTTAATATTTAGATTTATAAATAATGATTTGATTTATCTGGTACCTATTGATACAGCATTATTTTTATTAATATTATTGACAAATACAAGATATGCAACCCTTATGTTTTCATTTATGATGCTGTTTTTAATGCCTATTATTGATTATGACCTCATATTCCTTGTAGTATATGTGGCTTCTTTGTCATTTGGGGCATATTTGGTAAAAAAAGTTAATACAAGAGCAGGATTAATAGCTGTAGGAATCCAGCTTTCTATTTTAAAAATAGCATTATTTCTTTTATTGAGTGCATTTTCACAAGTGGAGACATTTGGAGCAGCTTTAAAATCAGGAGAAATGGTATTGGCTGGATTGATTTCAGGAATGATAACAATAGCTCTTTTACCTTATTTTGAAAAGACATTTAATATATTAACTCTTTTCAAATTGTTAGAATTGGGAGATCTTTCTCATCCATTGCTGAAAAAATTATCTATGGAAGCACCAGGAACATTTCATCACTCTATGATGGTAGCAACTCTATCTGAAAATGCAGCGGCAGCAGTAGGAGCCAATGCAATTTTTACAAGGGTGGCATCTTATTACCATGATATAGGTAAATGTAAAAGACCAAAATTCTATGTAGAAAATCAACAGAATGGAGAAAATCCTCATAATAAAGTTTCGCCGTTTATGAGTAATTTAATAATAACATCTCATACAAAAGATGGAGCAGAAATGGCAAAGCAGTATCAAATTCCTAAAGAGATAAGAGATATAATGTATGAACATCAGGGAACCACATTTTTAGCATATTTTTACAATAAAGCTAAAAGTCTTGATCCAAGTGTAACTAAAGAAGAATTTAGATACAGTGGACCTAAGCCAAGAACAAAAGAATCCGCAATTATCATGCTGGCTGATTCTATAGAGGCGGCTGTCAGATCAATAGATGATAAAACACCAAGAGCTATGGAAGAAATGATCAGAAAGATAATAAGCAGTAAAATAGAAGATAATCAGCTTTCAGAAGCAGATTTGACATTTAAAGAGATAGAAATAATTATACAGACATTTATAAAATCTCTTGTAAGTATACATCATGTAAGAATAAAATATCCAGGTCAAAAGTAATAAAATTAAAGATATAAGGAGAAAAGAATGGATTTAGTTGTAGATATTTCACTAGAAATAGAAGGATATAGCAACCTTATTAATGAAGAGGAAATGAAAAAATATATTAAAGAAGCTCTTGAAAGCGAATTTGAAAGTGATAGACCTGTGTATCTTTCACTGCTTTTTACTGGAAATGAGGAGATACAAGTAATAAATAAGCAATACAGAGGAAAAGATCAGCCTACAGATGTAATATCTTTTGCATACCATGAAACAGAGGATTTTGATATTGGGCCATATGATACTCTTGGAGATATAGTTATTTCTATGGAAAGAGTAGAGGAACAGGCTGCAGAATATAATCACTCTCCTAAAAGAGAATTGTATTATGTGCTGACTCATGGATTGCTTCACTTGTTGGGATATGATCACATAGAGGAAGAGGACAAAAAAGAGATGCGTGCAAGAGAGGAAGAAATACTTGGGCAATTTGGCTATACAAGAGAGATGTGATGTTATGGAAAAAAATTGGAAAAAACAAGGTGTTACAGAAAGTTTTAATGTTGCTTTTGAAGGATTGTTTGAAGCTATAAGAAGTGAAAGGCATATGAAATTTCATTGTTTTTGTACAATAATAGTTTTGATATTGTCACTATTTTTGGATTTAGGAAAATATGAAACACTTTCTTTGATAATAAGTATAACTTTAATGTGGATAGCAGAACTTTTTAATACAGCAATAGAAAGCTGTGTAGATATGGTGACAAAAGAATATCATCCTTTAGCAAAAAGAGCAAAGGACATAGCAGCAAGTGCTGTATTAGTTACAGCTCTTAATGCTCTTCTTGTAGGGTATATAATTTTTGAAAAAAAGATAACTTTCCAATTAAGAAGTGCCTTTTATATATTTAAAAATTCATATCAGCATACAGCATTGTCTATTTTTGTTATTATAATAATAATTGTGATATGTTTAAAACTTTTATTTAAAAAGGGAACTCCTTTAAGGGGAGGGATACCGAGTGGACACAGTGCTCTTGCTAGTTCTATATTTACAATAATTACATTTCTGACAAATAACCCTAAAATATTTTTTCTTTCTTTAATACTTGTGGTACTTGTAATGCATTCAAGAATAGAAGGAAAAATACATACTCTTTTTGAAACAGTTATAGGAGCTTTTTTAGGATGGGGAGTTACTTACTTGATATTATTACTTTTAAAAATGTAGGTGGTTAATATGCATACAGCAAAAGAATATATCATGCTTAGTATTCTATCCTACTGTAATTTCAATGAATCAGAATATGGAAAAACAATTCTTGAAATTTTCCAGCAGGATACTACAAAAAGCATTTTTAATGGAACTTTTATTATAATTGAACCTAAATATGATAAATTCTTTTTGGATTACTTTAAAGATATTTTAAATGAATGGAAAGTTTATTATGTAGATAATAGAACTGCTCAAAATCCTTTTTCTACAAATACAGGATTTTATTCTGTTGTATTTAAAAAGAAAGATAGTTATGTAGTAGCTTTTAGAGGGAGTGAAAAATATCCTCTTGAAGATGCCTATAAAGATTTTATAGAAACTGATCTTGCACTAGGACTTGGAAAAATACCTCAACAGTTCTATGAAGGGGTAGAAGTATATTATAAACTTATTAGAGATTTTAAAATACCACATGACAAGATTTCTCTGACTGGGCATTCTCTAGGAGGAGGAATAGCTCAATATACAGTGCTTATGGTAGATAAATATTCTAAATATATTCCAAGAACATATATTTGGAATGGAGTAGGAATAAATAGAGATGGAATTATATCAGTATTAGATTTTATAGATTTAGATAAAATACTATCAGAAAATACTGATTTAACTTCAGATGAAAGAGAAAAATTCAAAGAATTTGCCCCTTCATATTTAGAATTTTTATCAAAAGAACTAAAAAAAATAGGTGCTATAAAGGATAGTAAAACAAGTTTAGTAAATAGATATGATGATGTTTATTTTAACATAGATGAAAATTTTGTAAAAAATCTCCTTAAAACAACAAACTTAGAGAAGTGTTTTATGAAACTGCCTCTTTCAAGGAGGAGAGAACTTCTGCTTGAAAAGAATTTTTTTGATGCTGTATTCCAACTTGATAATATGGGAGAGCTTTTAGAAAAAGCTGAAAAATTTATAGAAAGAGTAAGAGATAATGTTGTCTATGAAAGCAGGGTATTTAATTTTGGCCATTCTAAAGACCTTACTAATTCATTATTTAAGCATGTAGGTTCTTCATATCTTGTAGATAATAGTTTTCATAAAAGAACATTTAAAAAGTATAATTTTTTAAATAATTTATTATTATTAACAAAATCTATACAAGACCATCATTTTGAAGATGTATTTCTTCCTTTTTTAGAAGATGAGGGAGAGAGAAAAGGCATTTTTTCAAATAAATTAAGTTTAAATTTTATAGCAAGTGCTATAAGAAAATTAATTACAATGGAATATTGTTTAGCTAAAGAATTTTTGGCTGATTATTACAGTATGGTTAAAATAAATGAACAAAATTTTACCAGACTAAGAAGTCAAATGATACATGGATTGGAAAATATGGGGGGTGAACTTCCATATAAAAAACATATTATCCATCAATTAAATGAAATGGATATAGAAACTTTTTCTAAAACTTGGGAAAAAACAAAGGCAAAACTTCCTAGTCCTTACAAACTTCAAGATATTTTTGATGTCTTTGTATTTGAACCATATTAATTGTAATAAAAATATTTTGTAATTTTAGGAGGATTTTTTTATGAAGTTTATTATTATTCTTTTATTTTCTTTGTTATTTCCTGCATGTAATGGAACTAAGTCAGAACTTAATGAGGACAAAAAAGAAACAGTAAAGGCAGAAAAAACATTGAAAGTAGCTTTTGGGTATAAACCTCGTTCTTTTGATCCACATAGACATACAGACAGTTCTACTCTGGCTGTAACAAAACAGATATATAGCAATCTTTTTTCACTTGATGAAAAGGGAGAGTTAATTCCTGAACTTGTGGAAAAGTATGAAACTTTACCAGATAATTCGATTATTCTGACTTTGAAAAAAGGTGTATTTTTTCAAGATGGAAATGAAATGAAAGCTGAAGATGTAGCAGCAAGTTTAAAAAGAAATTTAAGTATTCCTATATCTAAAGTACTTGTAGAATCTATTAAGGATTTAATAGTACTAGATGATTACAGACTTAAAATAATTCAAAATAATGCTCCTACAATTCTTCTTCATAATTTTGCTCATTCATCAATAGCTGTGGTAAAAGAAGTACCAGCTAATGAAGAAGGAATAAATATAGTTGGAACAGGAGCATATAAAATAAAAAAATGGGGAATAGGAGAAAAGGTAGAATTGGAATCTTTTGATAAATTTTTTCAAGGCGAACCTAAAATAAAAAATCTGGTATTTATGACTATTCCAGAGAATTCAAATAGGCTTATAGCTCTTGAAACAGGAGAAATAGATATAGCATATGATATATCTTCAACTGATGTTAAAGGACTTTTGAAAAATGATAATCTTAAACTTGTAAGTAAATCTTCTTTAGGAACAGATTTTATATCTATAAATACAAAAAAGATAACTGATAAAAGAGTTAGGCAGGCAATAGAGTTAGGAGTAAATAAGGAAGATATATCTACAGCTGTTTTTGAAGGTATGACAGAGTTAGCTCCTTCCCTTTTAGCTCCAAGTGTATTTGGGTATGATAAAAATGTAAAGTTAAAACCATATAACCCAGAGAAAGCCAAAGAACTTTTAAAAGAAGCAGGATATGAAAATGGACTTAAATTAGAATTATGGATATATGAAGAACCAACAAGAATGCAGATGGCACAAGTTATTCAATCTAATTTGAAAGAGATAGGGATAGATGTTTCAATACAGGTACTTGAACTTTCTTCATTTCTTCAGTTTACTGCAAATGGGCAGCATGATATGCTCATAGGTTTGTGGTATGTGAGTACAGGAGATGCTGACTATGGATATTATCCTCTTCTTCATTCAAGTTCAGCAGGAGCAGTTGGAAATAGAAGTTTTTTTTCTGATAAAGAATTTGACCATCTTTTAGATGAAGCAAGAACAACTTCATCTGTAGAAAAAAGAGAAAAAAATTATGCAGAAGCACAGGTTATACTATCTGAAGAAGTTCCTCTTTTCCCATTAGATTATAAAGTATATATTATAGGAATGAATAAGAAAGTAGATGGATTTATATTTAACGCTAATGGTAATCATATTCTCTATAAAGCAGATATCATAGAAGAAGCAAAATAAAAGAATAAATGATTAAAAGTTAATCGAAAAAATATTTAAAAAAACATATTATAATATAATTTATAGATATAAATGGTTAAAAAATTATTAAAATTAAATTTTTGAAGTAAATGATTGATTTTAGATAGAAAAATTTTAAAATTTCAATAGAAAAATAATTTGCAGAGGAAATAAATAGTTCTTTTCCCAGTAAAAATGTTAAAAAATTGGTCATTATACATTAAAAATAATCCATAACATAAATTTTATATATCTTCTTATTGCAAATAAAAAAACATTATGTTACTATTAAATTAAAGCTACAATAAAACTCACTTTATCAGAATCTGAGTTTTTACACTTGATGAATGAATGGAGGAATAAGATTATGGCAAAAAAAATAGTTTTAGCAGGAGCATGTCGTACAGCAATTGGATCTATGGGTGGAGCACTAAGTGGAGTTGCAGCAGCAGATTTAGGAGCACTAGTAATAAAAGAAGCTTTAAATAGAGCAGGAGTGCCTGCTGAAAAAGTAGATCATGTATATATGGGATGTGTAATTCAAGCAGGGTTAGGGCAAAACATAGCTCGTCAATCTTCTCTAAAAGCAGGGTTACCAATAGAAACACCTGCAGTAACAATCAATGTAGTTTGTGGTTCAGGATTAAATGCAGTAAATATGGCAGCAGCAATGATTCAAGCTGGAGAAGCTGATATTGTTGTAGCTGGAGGAACTGAAAATATGTCAGCTGCTCCTTATTTATTAAATAAAGCTCGTTTTGGATATCGTTTAGGAAATGGAGAAATTATTGACTCAATGGTAAATGATGCTCTATGGGATGCATTTAATAATTATCATATGGGAGTAACAGCAGAAAATATTTGTGATCAATGGGGACTAACAAGAGAACAATTGGATGAATTTGCAGCTGCAAGTCAGCAAAAAGCTGTAAAAGCTCAAGAAGAAGGAAGATTCGAGGCTGAAATAGTTCCAGTAGTTATAAAAGGTAAAAAAGGTGATGTTGTAGTTTCGAAAGATGAAGGACCAAGAGCTGGTACTACAGCTGAAGGAATTGCTAAACTAAAACCAGCGTTTAAAAAAGATGGAATGGTAACAGCAGCTAATGCTTCAAGTATTAATGATGGTGCAGCAGCCATAGTTGTAATGAGTGAAGAAAAAGCTAAAGAACTTGGAGTTACTCCAATGGCTACTTGGGTAGCTGGAGCTCTTGGAGGAGTAGATCCAAAAATTATGGGAATTGGACCAGTAGCTTCTACTAAAAAAGTATTGGCAAAAACTGGAATGACAATAAATGATTTCGATCTAATCGAAGCTAATGAAGCTTTCGCAGCTCAATCACTTGCAGTAGGACATGATCTTGGATTTGATACAGCTAAATTAAATGTAAATGGAGGAGCTATTGCTTTAGGACATCCAGTAGGAGCTTCAGGATGCCGTATTCTTGTAACACTTCTTCATGAAATGGCTAAACGTGATGCAAAAACTGGTCTAGCAACACTTTGTATCGGTGGTGGAATGGGATGTTCTACTATAGTTAAGAGAGACTAGTTTAAATAAAAATACAACATTCAATTTTAAATATAATGGATAAGGGCATAGTTATGCTCTTATCCTAATTTAATAAAATTATGGGAGGTTTGTTTAATGAATTATATTACATATGAACAAGATGGATTTGTAGGAATCATAACTATCAATCGTCCAAAAGCTTTAAATGCACTTAATAGTGAAGTTTTAAAAGAGCTAGATGCTTGCTTGGATGGAGTAAATTTAGAAACTACTAGAGCTCTTATCCTTACAGGTTCTGGAGAAAAATCATTTGTTGCTGGTGCTGATATTGGAGAAATGAGTACTCTAACTAAGGCTGAAGGAGAAGCTTTTGGAAAAATAGGAAATGATGTTTTCAGAAAACTAGAAACTTTCCCTATTCCAGTTATAGCTGCTATAAATGGATTTGCACTTGGTGGAGGATGTGAAATATCTATGAGCTGTGATATCAGAATTTGTTCTGATAATGCATTATTTGGACAACCAGAAGTAGGATTAGGAATAACTCCAGGATTTGGTGGAACTCAAAGACTTGCCCGTATTATAGGTGTAGGAAAAGCTAAAGAAATGATATATGCTGCAACTAATGTAAAAGCTGATGAAGCTCTAAGAATTGGGTTAGTAAATGCTGTATATCCTTTAGAAGAATTGATGCCAGCAGCTAAAAAATTAGCTGGAAAAATAGCTAAAAATGCTCCAATCGCAGTTCGTGCTTGTAAAAAAGCTATAAATGAAGGATTGGATGTAGATATGGATAAAGCAATAGTTATTGAAGAAAAATTATTTGGAAGCTGTTTTGAGAGTGAAGATCAAAAAGAAGGAATGTTGGCATTCTTAGAAAAAAGAAAAGTAGAAGGATTCAAAAATAAATAATTAAAGTCTTTAATTTTCAATTATAGAGTATCTCTATACATAATTTAATTGAATTAAAATATAATCAATTTTAGGAGGATGTAATTATGAAAGTAGGAATAATCGGAGCAGGAACAATGGGATCAGGTATTGCACAAGCTTTTGCACAAACTGAAGGGTATTCAGTAGTTCTTTGTGACATTAATGAAGAATTTGCAGCAAAAGGAAAAGCTAAATTAGCTAAAGGATTTGAAAAAAGAATAGCTAAAGGAAAAATGGAACAAGCAGCAGCAGACGCTATTTTAGCTAAAATAACTACTGGAACAAAAGAAATCTGTGGAGATTGTGACTTAATAATTGAAGCTGCAATTGAAAATATGGCTATTAAAAAACAAACTTTTAAAGAATTACAAACTATTTGTAAAGCAGATGCTATGTTTGCTACAAATACTTCTTCTCTATCAATAACAGAAATTGGTGCAGGATTAGACAGACCAGTTATAGGAATGCACTTCTTTAATCCGGCTCCAGTAATGAAACTTGTTGAAGTTATTGCAGGACTAAATACACCAGCTGAAATGGTAGAAAAAGTAAAAGCTATATCTGAAGAAATTGGAAAAACTCCAGTTCAAGTAGAAGAAGCTGCAGGATTCGTAGTAAATAGAGTACTGATTCCTATGATTAATGAAGCTGTTGGAATCTATGCTGATGGTGTTGCTTCTGTAGAAGGAATTGATGCTGCTATGAAACTAGGAGCTAATCATCCAATGGGACCTCTAGCTCTAGGAGATTTAATAGGACTAGATGTATGTCTTGCTATTATGGAAGTTCTTCAATCTGAAACTGGTGATTCTAAATACAGACCTCATCCATTATTAAGAAAAATGGTTAGAGGTGGAAAACTTGGACAAAAAACTGGTGTAGGATTCTACGATTACACTAAATAATTAAATATAAATAGAAAAGGCTCTGAAATTTTCAGAGCCTTTTCTATATCATAATTATTCTTAATATTATATTTCTTTAAAGTAACCTTTATTATTCTTTTTTGAAATATATAGAGCCTTATCTGCTTCACTTAACATACTTTCAAAAGTTGAATTTTTATTATACCATGAGATTCCTATGGACATAGAAATAGTCCCTTGAGTTCCATCTGGGAAAGAAACTTTATTTTCCTTGAGAGAGTTATAGAAATCTTCAAGCATTTTTTTTACTTCATCTTTATTTGAAATTTTATAGATAAATAAACAGAATTCATCCCCTGAACGTCTGGCTACAATCCCTTTTTTATCACATAATTTTAATAAAAATGCTGCTGTTTTTTTCAAATAAGTGTCCCCATAATCATGACCATAGGTGTCATTAATATATTTAAAGTTATCTAAATCTATCATAAGCATAGCAGCTATTGTTAAATATTTCTTTTTAATTATTTTTTTAACACTTTCAGTAAAATATTTATGGTTGATTAATTTTGTAAGAGAATCATGATCTCTTTCATATTGTATTTTTCTCTTATCTAATATTTCTTCTGTAACATCGGAAACTATTCCAAATGAGCTGTTAGAATTAAGGATTATATTTATTCTCACCCATTTTGGAGGATTTGAATTAATTAAATAGATATGATTTCCTTCACAAGGGTTTTCCATCAGTAAGTTTATCTTTTTTATAAATAAAGTTTTGTCAGAATAAAATTTCAGTATTTCATCTTTTGAAAGAGATAGAATTTCAGGAAGTCTTTCAGTTAAAAAAAGATCGTTTGAAGTTCCGTGCTTATATTCAAAAACTCCAACAGGAAAATCAACAGAATTTAAAATATTAATAACTTTAGTATTTGCTTCCAGTATACTACCCACCATTTTATTTATTTCTAGGCTCAATTTTTTAAATTCTTCATTTCCTTTTACATTAACTTCAGTATTTAGGTTTCCAGCAGTTATTTTTTCAAGAGAGGAGATAACTTTATTAATACCATTTATAATTTGGGTTTTTAATAGAAGATTGATTGCAAATATAATAATAAAAAATATAAATGTGAAAAAAATAATGACAATAGATATCTGTTGAAAACGTTCACTATAAAGAGCTTTTTCCTTTTGTCCTATTGCTAATAGGAGATCGTCATATTGTTTTATAAGATAAAATTTTTTTATGTCTTCCTCTATTGTAAAAAAACGACCTTTTTCCAAAGCTTCAGTATAATTATCAGGAAATCCAAGATCAAGCAGAGTATTTCCTAAATATTTCTTTTCAGAGTGAGCAACAATGAGATTAGTTGCTGCATCGACTGCAAATAAGGAACTGTCCATTTCTACTGGGAGATGAGAAAAAATATATTGAAGTTCATTTTGTTTCATAGCTTCTAATTGACGGTCAGGAGAAATACCAACTTGAACAAAACCTTCATCATCTCTTCTGCTCACTCCAACATATTTGAAAAGTTTGTTTTCAACTCCACTAGGCTGAATATTTTGAGCTAGTGTAATAGTAGGATCATCCAGCAGTTTTAAAAATTCTTTAGTTTGTTGAGTAGTTCTAAAATCTAAACCAATATATGATTTGATAGTGCTGTATTCCAAAATTCCATCTTTATTGACAACGTGCAATTCATCAACTGACAAAAGATTTTTTATATGTTGTAATTCTTTAAAACTTTTTAAAATATCAGGATTTTTTTGTATCATGTAGGCAAAAGTTTTTGCTTTACTGATATAATTTCGATCTAGTATTTCATTTAACTCTACCAAAGCTTTTTTGTTATTTTCTATTGTAAGAGCAATCTGGTTCAATTTTAGTAATGAATTTTCTTTCATTCTATTTTGAGCACTACAACTTTGAAGAATATAACTTAAACCAATCATTGAGCTCATAGCCGCTGCCATAACTATGGATAAATACTTTATAAAAATTTTCTGCATTTAATCTCCCCTTAAAGATTTAATATAAATTTGTTAAAATAAGACGTTTTATAGAATATAATTATCATTATTAAACTAATAACATTATACCAGACTAATTATACAACTTTCTTTTGTAAAATACAACTTAAATTTGATTTAAAGAAAAGAATTGAAAAGAGAAAAGAATTGTGGCAGTTAATAAAATTTTCATTGATATTTTTGTTATTGTAGACAATTATATATTTTTCATATTGACAATTGATCTTAAATGGGGTATATAGGATAGTAAAGAAGGGTTTATTATAAAAAAAGGAGGTAAAGAATGGGGAAAAAAAGTTTTTTTAGTTTAATATTTTCTTTACTGCTGATTTTAAGTTGTACGATATTTTCAGCAGAGGCTGTTTTTAAACCTGGGAAATATTTAGGAAGCTATGAGGGGTATGGAGGACCTGTAAAAGTAGAAGTAACTACATCAAAAGATAAAATTGAAAGTGTAGTTATTGTAGAACACAAAGAAAGCAAAGGAATAAGTGATCATGCTATTGAGAGCCTTCCAAAAGAAATTGTAGCTAATCAAAGTGTTGCTGTAGACTATGTAGCTGGGGCTTCAAAATCAAGTAAGGCTATAATAGAAGCAACAAAAGAAGCATTAAAGTTTTCTGGCGTATCTATAGTTACTATATCTAAACCAGTAGCAAAAAAAGTTGTAGAAAATGTAATATTGGATAAAGAAGCAGAAGTAATAGTAGTTGGAGCAGGAGGAGCTGGCCTTGCTGCTGGAGTATCTGCTTATGAAAATGGTGCTAAATCAGTTATCATACTTGAGAAAATGCCAATAATAGGTGGAAATACTGTTCGTGCTGGTGGAGCATATAATGCTGTTAATCCTAAGAAACAAAAAGCACAAGGAATAGAAGATTCAATAGATAAACATTTCACACAAACTTATGAAGGTGGAAATAAAGTTGCTAATCAAAAATTAGTTAGAACTCTTGTAGAAAATGCTATGGATGGAGTAGACTGGCTTGAAGGATTAGGAATGAAATGGAATGAAAAAATAGGTTCAGTTGTAGGTTCAATGTGGCCAAGAACTAATCAGGCAACTGATCCATTAGGAACTGGGTATATAAATACTCTTGAAAAAGCATTTTTACAACATGGCGGAAAAATTTATACAAATACTAAAGTTACAGGAATTATAAATAAAAATGGAAGAGTAACTGGAGTAACTGCTGTAGGAGTAGATGGGAAAGAAGTAGAATTTGTTGGAAAAAAAGGAATAATTCTGGCAAGTGGTGGATATGCTGCTAACAGTGAAATGGTTCGTGAATTTCTATCTGATGGTGTTTATACAAAAGATAAACTTCCTGCTGGAATAGAAAATACAAATCATCCGGGAGCAACTGGAGAGGTTATTAAAATGGCTTTAGATGCTGGTGCTGATGTTATAGATATGAAGCATATTCAATTGCTTCCAATGCCGGCTGACAGATTTGGACCAACTATCAACGTAGAGAACGTTATCTTTGTAAATAAAGATGGAAATCGTTATGTAAGAGAAGATGGAAGAAGAGATGAAATAAGTTTGGCTACTTTTGCTCAAAAAGATGGTCAATACTATATGATAAACGATTCTAAAATAATACCTCCAGATAGAAAAACTACTTCTGCTGAGGATTTAGATGAACTTATTAGAAAAAATACAGTAGTAGAAGCTGCTACTCTTGAAGAGTTAGCTAAGAAAATAAATGTTCCAGCAGCAGCACTTACTGCAACTGTAAAGAAATTTAATGAATCTGTTGATAAAAAATCAGATGAATTTGGAAGAGATATTTGGGAAAATAAAATAGATAAAGGACCTTTCTATGCAACATTACGTTTCCCTGCATTACATCATACTATGGGTGGAGTAAAAATAAATGAAAATGCAGAGGTAATAGGAAAAGATGGAAAAGTTGTTCCAGGATTGTTTGCAGCTGGAGAAGTTACTGGTGGAATACATGGTGCTAATAGACTTGGTGGAAATGCCATAGCTGACATTATTGTTTTTGGTAGAATTGCTGGTAAAAATGCTGCTAATGCAAAATAACAATTAAATAAAACTTACATTAGAGACTGATTAGGATATCAGTCTCTTTTATAATAATTTCATAATAAAAAAAAACTGTTTTTTTAAAGAAATATAAAAAAATACTTTAATTTTTTTTAGAAATATACTATACTTATCTTACAGAATATTATTATCTATATATACTACTAAACTCAAAATTTATTAATTTATAAGATGGAGGAATCAAATGGAAAAAGTTTATCAAGGAAAGACTAAAGATGTCTACAAATTAGAAAATGGAAATTTCTTGCTTGAATTCAAAGATGACTGTACAGGAAAAGATGGAGTATTTGATCCAGGGGAAAACTCAGTAGGATTAAAAATAGAAGGAATAGGAAAAGCTAACTTGAAGATGTCTGTTCATTTTTTTGAAATATTAAATAAGGCAGGAGTAAAAACTCATTATATATCTGCTGATGTAGAAAAAGGAACTATGGAGGTAGTACCAGCAAGACCTTTTGGAAAAGGACTTGAAGTAATATGCCGTTTTAAAGCTGTAGGAAGTTTCTATCGTCGTTATAATGAATATGTAACAGAAGGTGGAGATTTACCTGCTTATGTAGAAACTACATTTAAAAATGATGCTTTAGGAGATCCTCTTGTAACTAAAGATGGATTAGTAGTTCTTAATGTAATGACTCCTGAGCAGTATGATTCAATGAAAGAAAGAACACAATTGATTTCTACAATAGTAAGAGATACTTTAGCTGAAAAAGGACTTGATCTTTATGATATTAAATTTGAGTTTGGAATAGATAAAGATGGAGAAGTTATACTTATAGATGAAATAGCTTCTGGAAATATGCGTGTATATAAAGCAGGGAAAATAGTTGATCCTATGGATTTAACAGAAATGGTATTTGCATAAAATAAATTAAAGAATGGGCAGCATGTTAGATTAAGTTTTATCTAGTAAGCTGCCCATTTTATATATTGAGAAATTATAAAATTTAAAAATAATAAAGAAGCAGAACATATTAAAAAATAAAAAATCACAGACATTTCCGTGATGAAAAGAATATTGAATTAAACCTCAAAGAAGTAATATATCATATCTTTTATAAAAAAATACAGTTAATCTAAAACTGTCTGTCAATTTATTTAGTTTAAAATAGATGAATAAATAAATCGTTAAAAGGTAAGAAAGCTGCTCCTATAAGATTAGAAAAATCACCATATTTTGAAAATTCTAGAATTGATTTATCTTCAAGAAATATATTATTAAAAACTTTTTTTTCGAGAGGGTCTTTTATATAATGGCTATAGTTTGAAATAAGACCTCCAATAATAACTCTATCTAAGTCTAATAAAAATAATAAATTCCTTATACCAGAAGCAAGATAATCAGTATATTTCTCCAATATTCTTCTACCATTTTCAGTATCTGCTAAATTCTTAGAAAAGATTTCAATAAAACTTAGATTGGAAAGATTAAATTCTTCTTCAAAAGCTTTTATCAGCGCTCTATTTGAACAATACATCTCAAGACACCCTTCATTTCCGCAGTTACATTTCTTTCCATGATTTTCTACAGTGAAGTGTCCAAATTCTCCAGCTTTTGAAGAATGTCCTTTGTATAGATTACCATCAATTACTATTCCTGCTCCCACTCCAGAATCTATAGAAATAAAAACAATATTCTGTTCTTTTAAAGTTCTATTCAGAAAGAACTCTCCAACAGCTCCTGCATTAGCTTCATTTATTAAGTATATTGGAAGTGAAAAGGTATTCTCAATTATTTCCATATTTTTTTCAAATAAGTTAAAGTTTGTTCCTATTTTTAATATTTTACTTTTATTATCAACTATACCTGAAAGAGAGATACCTATTCCTGTTATTAGATTTTGATAAGGAAAATTTTTCAAAAATAATTTAAGTTCTTCCATAATATAAAAAACAAAATTTTCATCATTGAAAAAGTTTTTTATAATAACAGTTTTTTTTATTTCATCTCCATTTAAATTTATCAGTATAAAACTTACTGAAGAAAGTTCTATTTTAATACCAATAGAATAAAAGGAATTGGGATTATATTCATAAAGACTTGCTTTTCTTTTTATATTATTATCAGAATAACCTTTATCAATAACAATTTTTTTATCTAGCAAAAGATTTATTATTTTTGCAACAGTTGGAAAACTAATATCCAATGAATCTGCAATTTCTTTTTTGGTAAAAAATTTATTTTGGGAAATAAATTGATAAACTCTGTTTATATTTTTCATTTTTTCTTTTTTTTGATAAATAACATCTTTCATAAAGATGATTTCCTCCCCTTTCTTTAAAAATATATAGAGATTAATTAAAATATATTTTAATTAATCTCTATAATATAATTTATC
>ERZ773144.1472-NODE-1472-length-21033-cov-3.399847_pt1 | contig 21033 bp, 18 predicted proteins | sample MGYA00580849_ERZ773144 | MGnify/ENA primary metagenome ERZ773144 (study PRJEB29015, sample SAMEA2737861) | human gut metagenome | biome: human gut; feature: human-associated habitat; material: faeces | place: China | collected 2012 ...
CTCCAGCATGTTTACTCGTTTTCCTCGGGATGAAATGCCTCGATTCCCGTCCATCCTAACCGTTGACGAGCCACGTTCTCCGGGAATATCCGATAAACCACATCTGCCTCACTACCCAACGTTCCATCCGCATTGAATAATTCCACGTGCATCTTTGCCAAACGGGTACTTTGTTCCACGATACGGGAACGCAGGAATATTTCTCCCCGATCGGAATAAACGGTAGCACGATATTTCGTTGTTAATTCAACCGTGACTCCCGCACTTTTCACTTTAGCAAAAACATTCCAACACGCAATTTCATCCATCAAAGTTGCCTGTATTCCCCCGTGTAACACGTGAAAAAAACCTTGAAATTCAGGTCGGGGCATCCAATGACAAGTAATATATTCCCCTTCTTCATAGAATTCACAGCGCAAACCATGTTCATTGCCGGATGCACAACCGAAACAATTATATCCCTCGTGTTGCTCGTAAGCGTTGTATAGTTTTTTTCTTTCCATCTTCTGATAAAAAAAGGGACGTGGTCGCGTCCCTCATGATAAATTGTCTAATATTTTTACAAATTGCTATTAATCAGCTTAGCACAAACTTCCATTTCCTCTTTCGGGAATTGTTTCTTCGGGTTAGAGAAATTCAACTCGTTGCCTTCAACCAAAGGAACCAAGTGAATATGAGCATGTGGAACATCCAAGCCCAGCACGGCTACCCCCACACGTTGGCAGGGAACACTCTTCTTAATTGCTTTTGCCACCTTTTTGGCAAACACCATCATCCCGGCTAATTCCTCATCCGTCAAGTCAAACAAATAGTCTTCTTCTCTCTTTGGAACCACTAACGTGTGTCCCTTCTGCATGGGATTAATATCCAAGAATGCATAGTAATTTTCATCCTCAGCCACCTTGTAAGATGGAATCTCCCCGTTAATAATCATCGTGAAAATTGAAGCCATAATCTATTTTAGATTTTAAATTTTAAATTTTAGATTCTAAATTCCCAACCCCACCGACTTTCATTTTCAATTCTCCATTTTCAATTTTCAATTAAATTGAAATGTCCATGATCTCAAACTCCATCAATCCTGCCGGCACTTGCACCTCAACCTTATCCCCTAGCTTTTTACCGATCAAAGCTTTAGCGATAGGAGTGGTGATCGACAACTTACCAGCCTTGAAATCAGCCTCGCTTTCTGACACCAAAGTATAAGTCATCGTTGCCTTTGTCTTTATATTTTTGATCGTCACTTTATTCAATATCTGAACTTTTGACGTGTCGATCTGTGACTCGTCAATGATCCGGCAATTGGAAATTATATCTTGTAGCTGGGCGATTTTAGCCTCCAGCAATCCCTCGGCATCTTTCGCCGCATCATACTCTGCATTCTCGGAGATATCTCCTTTTTCGATGGCTTCTCCAATTGCCTTAGAAATCTTAGGGCGCTCTACATTCTGCAGATTGTCCAGTTCATCCTGCAATTTTTTCAGCCCTTCTTTGGTTACATAAGATACCTTCTTTGTCATAATTGTTATATTAAGATCTTGATTTGTACATAAAAAAATAAATGACACTTATCCTCCAATAAGTGCCTTTATCTAGTTAAGAATTCCATTCTCTCTGGAATCCTCACCTCCTGAAGACAAAATTAGGACCTTTTTTTGAATAAAACAATTTTTCCCCACAAATATTTTTATTTAAAAAATTCGATGCCATTTATCTGATACAGAAAAAACTATCTTTCCCACTCTACAAGCAGGAAAGGGAGGGTCACTTAAAAATCATTCGATCCCGTTTTTATCATTTCCCGGTATATAAATAGCGTCAAGGCAAGTAATCTTCCCGGATATTTTGCATCGCTGCAAACAAATTGCTCCGGGCATGAGGAGAGATCATTTCCATTTGGTCAAGCAACTTACTCACGGCATCCCGGTTCGTTGCCTTTTCATGGGGGCAATGCTTTTTTTGCTTTTTAAACTGCCGCATTTCGGCATATCGTGAAGTCTCGTCATTCGAAAGATAGATTAATGGACGAATAAGCGTGAACGTATTCTTGAACATTTCCAACCGGGCAGGCATACTGCAAATCGTTCCGTTGAACATCATGCTCATCAAAAGACTTTCCACGGCATCATCCCGGTGATGGCCCAAGGCCAGTTTCTTACAATCATGCTCTTTGGCAATATCGAAAAGCATCTTGCGCCGATGCCATGAACACACGAAACAAGCCGGTTTCTTGGGATTCACCGTCGTGTCCACCCGAATCGTCCGGTAAACATACTCCACCCCCAAACGTTCACAAAACGCTCGCAAGTAATCGCTGTCCACTTCGTAAGCGACATCCTCCACCGCGATATGAGCCGCTATGACCGTGTAATTTTGTTTCGGGTCCTTGGCGCGCATGGCCAACACTTCCAACAAGGCCAATGAATCCTTCCCGCCCGAAACTCCTACCAAAATCCGGTCCCCGTCCTCTATTAAATTATAATCATGTATCGCTTTCCCCACCTTTCGAAAGAAATCCCGGGTAAATACTTTATCTTGTTTTTCTTCTGTTATCATTCTCTTCTACGTATAATTTCCCTGCCTCTGTTGTTATGTATTTTTGGTTCCGGTCATTCGGGTTTTCCGGTATTGTTCGAGCCAGCAATCCAAGCGTAACTAACCCAGTTACATGTGACTTCCTATTTTTCGAATGATTAATTACGCCTAAATAATCTAATATTTCTTTACTAGTTCTTGGCTCCAAGCAAAAATACAATATATCTACTTGCCTTTTTCCTAAATATACCTCTCCTTTTTCTTGGACACTTTCTTGGACACTTTCTTGGACACTTTCTTGGACACTTTCTTGGACACTTTCACTGACACTTTCACTGACACTTTCACTGACACTTTCACTGACACTCGTGTATTCCCGATACAACTCGACATCCACGAAATCTCCTTTTTCAGTAATCAACGGTTTTGCAACCCCGGCCTCTTCGCACCATGAAAATATCCTCTTTATTCCACTGCCCCATTGTTCGATATAGTCCAACTCTTTAAACACACGGGCTATCGCCTTGTTTCTCGTTTCAGAGCGTCCTGCAAGCACGTCCTCAATCGTAATCGAACTCGGGAAACCTCCGGGGGAAACAATATTCACGATGTCATCATAAATACCGACTTTTATATCCCGCCCTAAATTAATATAGTCCCTATGTACATAAGCGTTCAATATAACTTCCCGAATCGCCTCCATCGGGATCTCGTACCGATCTTCCCGTTGTAACCCTTTAATCACTCCCGCCAAATGGAGATGGTTTTTTATAAACATCTCGACTTGATCCAATTGAGAAAAAAGGTCTCCCGAATATTCCTTCTTATCAATAAATGATCCCATGGTCGTTCCCTTAAAACGGGCACACTTCACGGTGGCATTTTCCCGTACCCCTAACAAAATTAACAAAGCTTGTGAAGGATACAAATGCCCATGTTCTTCTTGGACGAGTTTCAGACTTTTCAACTTCTCTATATCAAGGATCTTCCCCCTCGCCTCGAACCTTTTCTGCAACGGGGTCAAATCCAGACTATCAAAAGACGTGTCAAAACAGATCTCCTCGTCAAAACTTCTATTTATTCTTTGCCGCTCCAAATCGATCACGGTCTCCACGTCTGCTTTACGGTTAGAACTTCCTATCCGCACGTAAGTACCATGATTTCGCCCTTCTTTTTTCAAATAGTAAGGCAACAGATTCCCACGATAGACCTCTATTATAAACAATAACTTTCCATCCACGTTTATCGTGTAAAATTCGGGAAGAATATTCGGGTAACATAAATCATAGATAATGGATGCCACTCTATCCTGCAATTCAAAAATATCCACGTCGGGGTCAATGCCTTTTATTGTTCTGTCGTCTCCAACCCCGATAATTAATTGCCCCCCGCTAGTATTAGAGAATGCAATAACAGTTTTCGCTATTTTATCCCCTTGCGGCAGGATTTCTTTAAATTCCAAGACTTTACTCTCCCCCGCTGATATTTTATCCTGCAAACGTGTGTCCATACGGTTATGATTTACTTCTTTCATGCAAATTTAAGAATTCCACGCCACATATTGTTGCTCTCTCACAAATATTTGTAAATTTGAACCCTCAATCTAAAAACACAGCCATTATGCTAAAGAAAGTGCCGCACACCTACACCATTGTATTTTCAATCATTATCATCTGTGCTATCCTAACTTGGATCATTCCGGGTGGGGAATATGCCCGGGAAACCGTCGATGTCAATGGAGTGGAACGTACTGTAATCGTGAACGATTCATTCCACGAGGTGGCCAAAAGCCCGCAAACGTGGCAGGTGTTTTCGGCCCTTTTCAACGGATTCGAGAAACAAGCCGGAATTATCGCTTTTATCCTAATCATCGGGGGTGCTTTCTGGATCATGAATAACAGCAAGGCCATTGACGTGGGAATTTTCTCCTTCTTACGCTCCACTCAGAAACTCGAACATATCGGGATTATCCGTAAACTAGGGGTCAATAACATCATTATCACCATGGTCATGCTCCTGTTCAGTTGTTTTGGGGCGATCTTCGGGATGAGCGAGGAAACGCTGGCTTTTGTCATTATTATTGTTCCTTTGGCCATATCCATGGGTTACGATTCTCTCACGGGAGTATGTATGGTCTACGTCGCCGCCCATGTCGGGTTCGCGGGTGCTATTCTGAATCCCTTCACGATCGGCATCGCACAAGGATTATCAGACCTACCGCTATTCTCCGGGTTTGAATACCGGGTTTTCTGCTGGGCCATCCTCAACGTGATCATGATTGCTTGGGTACTACGCTACGCGGCAAAAGTCAAAAAGAATCCCAAAGCCTCTCTCGTGTACAACTTGGATAGCCATTGGAGACAGGAAAAAGTGGACAACACGCAGGAAATTGAATATAAAAGTTACACCTCATCTTGGGTAGTTTATCTTTTTATCCTCTCCGGACTTGTACTCTTCTCCTGTTATTTCCCCCGCACGACACTATCCATCGGGGAACATTCCAGTCTGACCACGTTTGTTGTTCCGGTATTAACCGTGCTATTTGCCTTGATCGGATATTTTTCTTTACGGAAATCTTTCCACTTTTTCATCTTGACGATCCTAGGGTTCACGATTCTTTTCCTAATCGTGGGAGTGATGGGCTACGGGTGGTATCTGCCCGAAATATCCGGATTATTCCTTGCCATGGGAATCCTTTCCGGTTTTGCAGCAAAAGAAAATGCAGATAGTATTGTCAAGCTCTTTATCGCGGGAGTAAAAGATATTCTTTCTGCCGCGCTGGTAGTCGGGTTGGCCGGGGGAATCATCATTGTCTTGCAGGAAGGACATATTATAGACCCAATCCTTCACTCGCTGGCAAGCCTGATGAGTGAGGCAGGACGTGTACTTTCACTAGGAATCATGTACTTGATTCAAACCATGATCAACATTATCATCCCATCGGGTTCAGCCAAAGCGGCTCTCACTATGCCGATCATGGCTCCTTTCTCCGACGTGATCGGGTTATCCCGACAAGCCACCGTGATGGCCTTCCAGTTCGGGGACGGGTTCACGAACATGATCACCCCGACTTCCGGCGTGTTGATTGGCGCTTTGGGAATTGCCCGTATTCCTTACGATATTTGGGTGAAATTTTTCTGGAGATTCATCCTGCTGCTTGTCATTATCGGTTTCGTGTTATTAATTCCCACGGCAACCATGCAGTTGAATGGGTTCTAAAATTTATAATGATCTGAATGAATAACCTTTTTATAAAAATATTTAAAATTTTAATCTCATGAAATCCTATTTATTATTACTTTTTTCTATTATTTTCACTCTCACGTGTAGCTCATGTGACGATGACGACGACAACGAGGATAAAAATATTACTCCCCACGGGATTGTTATACTTAACCCGCAAATTCTAATAGATAACGAGAGTAATTGTGAAATCATTTTTCGCGTAAACCCATCAAATTATGAAGTTTCACCCGGGAGTATTGCGCTGGATTGCGTACAATCAAACACGATAGGCCGCGGCGTGTCGGTCACGCCACCCGAAAATTTTGAACTCGTAAGTGTTCAAGCACTTGTTGACGAGGAAGAAAAAATTCACGAAGGAGAATGGGTTGCCACGGTTAAGGTAAAAGACGGACTTCCATCGATGTGTCGCGCTATAACGACGGTGACCATTTGCCGAATTAACGCGAATCTTTCTTGTGCTAAATTATAATATCGAAAAAAATCAAGTTGTCAGCATCACCTCTTCTAATTATGCTGAAATTACAACAATACCCGCCATTTCTGAAAAAATGGTTTCATTTTCAAACCCAACGGTTCAAAGCTACAAATCACCCGTGAATGGCGAAGTTCTTTCGTCCCGAATCCACGTGACCCCCAACCCTTTAAACGAGACGACTAATATAAATTACGATCTTTCATTGATCCAAAACATGGAAGTCGTTTTAAAAGGAGAGTTTGCAGATTATTTCCAAGTGTCCAAGATGCAAGATGATTACGGGTTAGCATTTGACATCACCCCCATTCTATCAAATTTCGATGCATACTTCAACGAACACACCGATATAAACTCGATTCCAACGACCGCGGAAGTAACTTTGACGGATATTTTCGGGAACACGTTGGTTCATAACGTTGACGTTTCTTTCTTTCGCAACATCCAAATTATCCCGGTGACAGAAGGGTTGACCTACAACAGAGCTGACTTTGAAGGCCCAGATCTTGTACCGGAGGTGATTGTTGATATGTCAGAATATTTACCCAAAATTGGCATCACTCAGGAATTTTTAGCCGAGCATCCCAACCGAGCCTTTTCAATCGTTTGTACCGGTTACATGCCCGACGGACAAGAAGGAAACTACGGATTCGGATTTGCCGGTCATTCCATAACCGATGACGAGACCTACATGAAAACCGGGAAATTTCAAGCGACATTAGATGTCCTTTTCGATCCAGAGCATTCCTTATCGGGAAGTTACTATGCCGTCATTCGTTTCTTCATCGTGGATCCCATCACGAGAGATACGATCATCTGTGCAGACATTCGTCAGGAAATAAAACTTGTTGACTAAAATCATAACGTTAAATTGAAATCATGCAAAAAGAATGATTCTTTTTGCATGATTTCAATTTAATCAATGCAAAGACTCCACGCATAACCACAGGGCGGGTTCTTCACAAAAGAAGATGGTAGTGTCACCAACACCCCATTCCCAACTCGTTTATATGACAAATTCCCTTTATAACCCAACAACGAGATTTTAGCCCCTTTAGCCGGGTTGATACTGTACAACATAATCTGTGAAGGCGGATTCGGTTCATCCTCATCATTCAAATAAATGGCGTACACTTTTCCGTTATTCTTATGTTTCGTGTAACAAATCTTCGCCTCCTTGTAAGGAGCAACCGGCCGGGTCTCGTAAATTGCCTCCCCGTTAATCTTCATCCAAGCTCCTATCTCTTTCATGATCTTGATCCCTTCCGGCGGGATCTCCCCGTTACCATCCACACCCACGTTCAACAAGAAATTTCCTCCCTTACTGACAATATCCACGAGATAATGCACCAATTCCCGGGTAGACTTATACTTATCACCCGGCAAATATGACCATTGATTAGCCATCGTCATACACGTCTCCCACGGGTAATCCCACGGTTTCTCGGGAATCTTCTGTTCCGGAGTGCGGTAGTTCTCGTACTTCCCTCCAACCCAACGATCCACGACAATCAAGCCGGGTTGATATCCCCGGGCCATATCGACAATCCGATCCATTTTAATATCCTGTCCCCGATTCTCCGGGGCCACCCATCCCCCGTCCAGCCAGATAATATCCACATTCCCGTACCCGGTCATCAATTCCTTCACCTGATTATAAGTAAAGTCGCAGAATTTCTCCCACATCCACGGGTGATCCTTGATCTTGTAATTCACGTTACGATCGCCATGTTGCCAGCGATCCGACCAATAATAAGGGCTATTCCAATCCGGCTTTGAAAAATAGGCCCCGATCATGAAATCTCTTTCCCCGAAGGCCCGAAACAACTCCTTCACGACATCCGCATTCGGAGCCGTATGGAAAGGACATTCCTCGGAAGTAATCTTGTAATCCGTTTCCCGGGTATCCCACATACAGAACCCGTCATGGTGTTTCGTGGTAAACACGAAATACTTCATACCGGCCTCTTTTGCCAGATCAGCCCAGTATTCCGGGTTAAACTTCACCGGGTTAAACGTCTTCTTTAATCCCACGTAATTCCGGTAATACTCGTCATAAGAAATCGTCGTGTCCCGTTGAATCCAATCCACGTCTTCCGAACAAATCGTCCACGACTCGCAATACCCTTTCTGGCTATAAGGTCCCCAATGCACGAAAAAACCAAACTTCAAATCCTGCCACTGTTCTAATTTCGCTTGTACTGCCGGGTCCTGTTCTCGGTAATATTCCATTCCCTCGTACTGGGCATATAATAACATGCTCCATCCGACAAGAATCACACTCAATAATACTTTCCGCATGACTATTTTTTTTACAATTCATATATTTTACACAAACATTTGCAAATATATAAAAAAGAGTCCATGTCTAAAGTTCATCATCTTCTTACAATCAAAAAAGGGAATCCAATTTCACTTATCGGATTCCCTCTACATTTTAAAACACAAACCTTATTTCAATCGTTCGGAGACAAAAGCCTTCAATTTCTCTCCTCTCAGATTTTTAGCTATAATACGATTATTTTCATCCAACACGAAGATCGTCGGAACAGCATCAATATTGTATTTCTTTATCACGTCGCCCTGCCATCCTTTCAGATCAGAAAGATGTAACCAAGTCAACCCATCTTTCTTGATCGCCTCCACCCACTTATCCTTTTTCTCGTCCAAGGAAACACTGATCACGGACAAACCTTTATCTTTAAATTCAGCATACAGTTTCACCATATTCGGGTTCTCCATCCGACACGGCCCACACCAAGATGCCCAGAAATCAATGATCTTCAATTTCCCTTTCACACCATACAAGGCAACGTCCTCCCCCTCCGGTGTTTGTAGCGTGAAATCCGGGGCAACTGCATTTACATCAACCCCTTCCAACGCCTGAATCCGAGCTGCCACTAACCTACCGGGGCCTGTTGCTTTTGCTTTATCCGTCAAACTCGCATAACACTCCTTCAACCGATTCAAATCCAAACGTTCCATTCCAGCCGTCTGGATGTAAGCTGCAAACACGTTATCTTTATTCCTCTCCACGACCTCAGCTAAACGAGATTGTGCATCTGCCATCACTTGATCCAACTTCTTCTGCAATTCACTTGCAGTACGGTAATGTTTCGCCTCGCTAGCCTCCGCCAGTTTTGCCCGTGCAGCCTTAATCTTCTCGTTTTCCTCAGCAACGATTCCCTGATATGTTATTAACTCGCTCTGTAATTTTCCTCCTTTAATTACGCTTTTACCGGACTGGAACAGTTCCATCTCGTAAGGAGCATCTGAATCCAAAATAAAAACAAAGCCTCCGCCATATCCTTCCACGTAAATCAACGCCACGCAAGGTTCATTCATTTCTCCTTCCACCACGAACTTCCCGCCATGAATATCCCCTCGTCCCAACGTATCCACCCGGTCCACCAATTGGGTAATCACTATCATTCTGCCCGACGGCATTTCCGGTATTTTCCCGTTAATCGTAAACTTCTTTCCTTCCCCGAAAGACAATCCGGGGAAAAGGAAAAAAGCAATTATAAACAATTGACTAAATAACTTATACATATCTATTGAATCACTCTCGTTACTGTTGTAAAAATCAAATCTTTTATCTCTCCGAAACCGGTAAACGTATGTGAAGTCACGAAATCCCCCGCCTCGTCCAAAATTACCTCATGCAATTCACCCGCACCTGCCACATTCACGACAATTCCCAAGCAACGGTACGGGGAAGAATTATCCGGAAAACTAGCATCAGCATCAGACCTGAACTTCAACTTCGTAATCACGTTGCCCGCATCATACAATTCTACCGATTCTTTACTTACGGTATTAAATAAGAACACCTTACTCTCTTTCGTGTAAAAGAATTGTTCTGCATAAGCGGAAGACGTGGCAAAACAAGTATTCTGGTCAAACCCGAGTTCTCCCAAATTCACTCTCGTCACCTTGATCGGGGACTCTTCGGCCCTCATTGATTTTCCCTTATCACTAGCCTCTATATAAAAAATATAGCAGGTATCCGTCATCACGCCAATAGCTGTTGCTCCGGTCTCTTCGGACCCCGAAGTAACTCCTTGCCCCAACCATAAAATCTCCATCAATTGAGTCGTCCCGTCAACAACTTCGGACAAGCCTTCAACCGGAAAATCACTGATCTCTACCGTATTTGACTCAACAGCATTTTGCGGGTAACTCCCGTCGGAACTCGTAACATTATAACACTGGTTTTCGACAGGATCAAACGACATAAATTTCCGATTCGTTTTATCCCAAATCGTGGTAAAACCCGTTTGACTCATATAAATCTTGTCGATCACGTAATTCTGCACGTCGTTTTCAGCCAAACCGGAAAAATAATATCCACTCATTCCCGAATGATAGAATTTACCATTATCATCCACGGCTATAGCATAACGGCTTAAGGGATGGGATTCACTATAAACCAAATTATTCGGGTTAGCTCCCGGTGCAAATAACGATCTGGAGTCTTTCCGGTCTTCCAACACGAAAGGCAACATCAAAGCAACAGAATCCCGCTGAATAACATATAAATTTTCATACTTATCCTGACCATCCGTATGAGTCAGGAAAGCCACGTACGACAAAGCCTCCGCTTTTTGGAATCGTTCCCTGTTCCACAGATCCTTATAAGCATCATAACTGATAATCGGGTTCGTGGAATCCGGTTCCTCTACGGTAGATAACTTCCTGTTGTTTTCCGGGCCATTCAGGATAAACCACGCATTCACGAACGGCACTTTCGTAGTCATGGTAAAATCACGATAATGATCAACCCCCGTCCTCTTATCACTCAGCCGGAATTTAACATTATATCTGGTTGTTTTCTTCGGAGGATAAGTCAGTTCCAATTCTTTCGTGAACACGCTATCCACAACATTCTCAGAACCATCCTTGTACCGTCCATAAATACTCCACGTTATCCTCTCCTTCCACCATACTTTGGGTAAACACCGGAGAATAAGTCACCTTCAATTCTTCCCGTGCCGGCTGGCGATACTCGTATCGATACGTATTTCCTTCTTCCACGGTAATCGGTGTAGGCATAAACGTAAGCCCGTCAATCGTGTTTATATCTTTGTAGTCGTAATTTCCTTTATCATCATAACATCCGACAAGAAACCACGCGACAAATCCGACTATAAATATTAATCTTTTCATTGTTTTTCTATTTTATGAATCATAGAATAATCTTTCTCTCATATAACCGGGAACTGTTCGAACGGTAGCGGATCATCCGGGTGTTCAGCGTTATATTCGTCATAGGCATCCCGCAAACGTTGGTTCATTCCTTCCGGATCTTTTATATCCCAATAACCGAAATTGTTATAATCATCCCCTAAAGCCTCCTGCATAAATTGATTCTTGGCCATAGAATATTCTCCGATTATGTATTCAAACGTACCCCACCAAACAGGAGCCGGAGGTTCCGGGAATGTAAAATCTTTCTCTTCACCGGGATGTGAAGCATTGTATTTGTTCAAAGCCTCTGACAACGTGGCAAGATCAGTACTCCAATCAGCATACTGATCATACAATTTTCCCAAAATGGTCACCATGAACGCATACTTGTCCTCGCTAAACTCCCCGACGACACTCGCATCCCATTGAGACGGCTGCGGATAACGATTACTTAACAGCACTTGATATTCATTCTTTTCCATTGCTCCCAATTCCAATGAAGGGTCGGAATTCTCCGTATCTAAAACAATCCCGATCGTGTAATTCACCCTAGCACCCGGATTCAACACGTACACTTCCACCGTGTCTTTCAATTGCCCGGCACGGAACACGTACGAAGGCTCAAACTCCAAGAAAGTTTTTGCCACTTCATCCGTACCTTCCGCCACCACCGCCTTCAACCGGAATTCCCGGTCATAATCCACGGCATGCCCCATCATGGATAAATTCAACTGAATTTTCTTTTTCAGTAAGGAATCACCGGTGTACCATCTTAACGTGTAATAAGATCCCTCGCCCGGGACTCCGGAATACCAGATCGTATCAATTCTATACTCCTGCATAAAATCAACCGTCACTCTCATTTCATTCGTGTCATAATCGAATTGCAAACCATCCCGTTCTATCGAGTAGCCGGGAATCTCCTTTTCCTGACACGCCGCTAAAGAGAATAACAAAACACTTATAATAACATATATATTTCTCATATTCTATACTTTGCGTTTAAATGATTACTCAGCCTCACCATACGTTTTCTCATCATCCGGAACCGGAAGCACGTAAGCTGAAAAATTCTCCACGGGACAACGGTAGAAGGTTTTCATGTTATGCCTCTTCAAGAAGTAGAAATACTGCCCTTCAGCAAAGAATTCCTTTTGATACTCCTTGTTCAATTCTTCCAAACGTTGTTCCTCGGTCACATCCGTACCAACATCGTATGCCCTGGAAATACCCCTGGCGTTCTTCACCGCGTTAATATATTGTCCACATTCAGACAAAGCAACCGATTCTGCCAGTATATAGTACATTTCTGCCAAACGGATCAACGGGATTTTCTCTCCATACATTCCGCTGGCACCTAAATATTTGCGACAAAGAAAAAGATTAGCAGAAGTATGAATAAAGCCATAATTCGAACGATAACGCATATCATTCAACCCAATGCCCGAATTGGTTTCAAACACGGATGAAATATTGGTTCGAGAAATATAATACTGCGTGTCGAAAGTCGTGGCATCTTTCCAATAAGCCGCTAACTTTTCTTCCATATTATACATGGAAAGTCCGAAAATAGTCTCCCCGTACGAAGACACGTCTTCCCGGTTATCACGTACAAGCCGCAACCCGGAATCATTAATTACCTCCCGGGCATAGTTCGCTGCCTGCGTCTTATTTCCCATGTACAAATATACGCGGGCCAACATAGCCTTAACGGCATACTTGTTCATACGATGCTTGCGATAACCGATGAAAGGCTCGTCTGTAACATTCTCATAATTCATCGGATCATTCTTCAACAATTCCTCGGCAGCTTTCAAATCGGCAACAATACGTTTCATCACCTCGTTAGCTGCCATCAAGGGTGCGCTTTCCGAATTAAATTGCTCCCGGTAAGGAATACACGCTTTTGTCGAATCCTGGGAATAAATCGGTCCCCACAAACGCAACAGATCAAAATAATGAAACGCACGTAAGCCAAGAGCCTCCCCCTTCATCAGATCACGATACCCCTCCGTCACGATCACATCTCCGTTTGTCTCAAGGTATTGCAGGAAATTATTGATATTTGCGATCTCGTTATATAACTTCAACCAGATCTCGGCAATCGCATTTTTAGAACTTGTCGTTTCACCATATTTATAGATAGCAGCCCGTTCCTCATCCGTCACGGTTCCTGCCGGGTAATTATCATATCGTTGAACCAATTTCTCCACGAAATCAAACGTCATCTGTCTCCCGTATGACTTTTCCAGTACCATCATGCTATATAACCCGGTCAACGCACTCTTGAACCCGTCCTCTGAAGTAAAGAACTCTTCGGCCTCAATATCCGTTTTCGGATTCACATCAATCCAATTCTGACAGGAAGACAAGAACAACGAAACGATGCAAATTGCTGATAATAATAAGTTTTTCATCTCGTACTCCTCCTCATTTTAATTAAACAATACCGACAACGACACGTTGAACGTTCTGGCAAACGGGTAATCCAATCCCCTTTCCGTTCTGATCGATGAAATTCTACCTAGTTCCTCCATCGTAGCGTTCAGCGACATACTGGCAATCCGGCACGCTTGCAAGAATTTAAAATTCTTCGGGTCAAAACGATAACCGATTGCCAAAGACGTAAACGACAATTCATTCCGTTTCTGAGCGAAACGGCTGCTCATTCCCGTATCTTGGTTCGTCATCGTTATCGCTTTATAACGGGCATTCCGGTTATTCTCACTCCAACGGTGTGACAACGCCCGGCGATCCAAGTTATAAGCAGCACTTGAATTTTCTATTTTATCCACCAGCGTCTGGTTATACCACCATGCACCCAACTCGTACGAACAAGCCAGAGAAACACTCCAATTCTTATACGTAAATGCGGAAGAAATAGAACCTCTCAATTTCGGTTCCGTGTCACCGATGGCCACTTTATCCAGCGGATCCCAGATATAGGTTTTCTCCCCGTTGCGGGTTAAGAATACTTCTTGCCCCGTGGCCGGATCAATTCCCAAGGAAGGAACCACGAACAACTGGGTGGTAGATTTCCCTTCCTCGTAAATAGCTTCCGGACTCCCGTTCTTTTTCTCCAGATTTTTCTGATTCATAGCCTTCATCTCGTTCGAAATCTTCTTGATCACGTTACGATTATGCGAACCGTTCATTGAAATACTCCATTGAATCTGTCTTTCGTAATCCTGAATAGGCATCACGCTTAACGAAATATCATATCCCTCGTTTTCAACAGCTCCCACGTTCATGGTTTTGCTCGCAAATCCGGTAGAAGGAGCCATATTATAATCCAACAGCAACTCATCCGTGTAATTATTGTAATACGAGAAGGAAGCATTTACCCGACTATTCCATAGTCCAAGTTCCATCGCAAAACTACGATTCTTCGTCGTGGACCATCCCAAATCCGGGTTACCCATACCTTTCAACTGCGCTCCCAATATATCCGAAGACGGATAGGGGAACAACAAATCATCGTACGTGTAAGTCTCTTTCGCCTGGTAAGGGGAATAACTTTGTGATCCCGTGATACCGTATGATCCGCGTAACACCAAGTTTGAGATGAAGGTATTTTGCAACCATTTTTCCCGGTGTACATTCCAACGAGCCCCAACTGCCCAGAAAGGAGCCATACCCGTGTTCGCCCCGAATTGCGAGGAAAGATCCCCACGAATACTAAAGTCTACCGAGAAACGCATATCATACATATAACTAAGCTGCCCGATAATTCCGACCGTCCGGGAAGTCGATTCAGACCCGCTCACCCGGTCTTCCATCTCGTAAGCAAACAAAAAGTCATCCATATTATCATTCGGAAAACCCATAGCCGACAAGTCTACACTATTATTCTTGTTCTCATCCACGTTCCAACGTCCGAACAAACTTAACAAATGCTTATCCTTCGTGTAGTTATAACTTACAGAAGCATTCACGCTCCAAGAAACATTATCCCCTGTACTCTTGCTGTATGACCCTTTTCTGGTCAAATCTGTCTCTGGCAAGAAATCCGTATGATTCATGGATTTGAAAACCTCCATCCGGGAAGTACCTTTCGTGATGGACGCTCCCGCTGACACCCGGAGATTTTCCAGAACCGCACACTCGATATTAAAATTATCCACGACACTAAAATTCTCCGTGAAATCCTTATATTTCCACAACAAATTATACAACGGGTTCACAATATCCACCGTTCCTCCCCCTTCACCCGGTAACTTCTTCCGGTCCAGAAGACTGGTATAACGACCGTTCTCATCCGTTTTCCGGTAATACGGGTTTAATTTCGTGTATTGACTGAAAGAACCGTAGGGAGAATTATCCCCTCTCACGTTCGACAGGCTCAATTGATTCTGGATATTCCATTTTTTCCGACGGTATTGAAGAGATAGATTCAAACCCATGCTGTTACGCCCGGATTCCTTCATCACTCCCGGTTCTCTTGAATAATTTATTCCCAAGTTATATCTTAACGCCTCATCTCCACCTTCCATTGTCAACGTGTGGCGGTGAGTGACGGCCGTCCGCAAAGGCTCTGACAACCAGTACGTGTCAACCCCTCTTAAAATTTCTTCTTTATATTTATTGTAATAGTTCAACTGGCTTGTCGTGCTGAATACCCCGGCCATCCGCTCGTATTCCAACTTCTCTTCCGCATCCATCAAATTATAATCCGACAAATCAGGCACGGAAATACCCATATTCATACTATATGAAATATTCAACGCTCCCGGAAGGGGTTTCTTCGTTTCCACGACAAGCACCCCGTTAGAGGCTTTCGAACCGTAAATTGCCGTTGCTGCAGCATCCTTCAAAATAGTAATGGATTCCACACGTTCCGGGTCCAAGTCAACAATCCGTTGCAAGGTGGTTTCAAACCCATCCAACACGAAAAGCGGCATATTCGGGCGTTGAGAATAATCCCCCATCATCATCTCCATGCTATTGGCATCCACCCCGCCATTTCCTAGCTGCACATCACCCCGCAAGCGGAATTCCGGCATGGCATTCGGGTTCGAACCGGCATTATTATTTTCCACGATACGGAAACTCGGATCAAAAACCTGTAAAGCCTTCAACAGATTATTCGGGCTTATCTTCTTCAACTCGCTCCCTTTCACGGAAACATAACCTCCCGAGAAACTTTCCACCTTACGAGGTGCCATACCCGTCACCACCACGTCTTCGATCTCCGTGGTTTTCGCCGTCAACTTGATCTCCAGATCTTTCATATCCCCGGTCACCGTGAGCGTTTCTTCCTCGTAGCCGACGAATGAAATCAACAAGGCAGATGTTCCCTGAGGCACCTCGATAAAAAACTTCCCGTCAAAATCCGTCACCACTCCCATCCCCTTATTCTCTTTCAGGATAATACTCGCTCCCGGAAGAGGTTCTTTCGTGGACGCATCAATAACAGTCCCGTTAATCTTATAAATAGTTACTCCCTGTGTCGGTTTTTGGTACTTCAAAACCACGACACGATTCATCTGGTACTCCACGGACACGGGTTGATCCCCCAAGGCTAACATCAACACATAATCCAACTCGCTATCCTTCACATCCAAAGACACTTTCTTATTAACATCTATTTGTGAATGATTATAAAAGAACCGTACTTTAGCTACTGATGCCAGCGTATCAAGCACGTCGTTCAATTTCATATCCTTCACATTCAGCGTTACCCTCGTTTTTTTATAGTCCTGTTCCTGCCCCAAAACAGACGAAATTGGCAGTAAAGCATATAAAAAAACACAACAAATCGATTTAATAATTAAATCTCTACATAGACACTTCTTTTTTTGCATAATTTTGTATTGCTTTTAATTTAGAGAAATTAAATTAAAATTCAGAGTGGGGAAAATGTACTGCAATACATTTCCCCTTTTAATTTACTGCATCACTTGATTCAAAATCTTCTTGTATTCCTTATTCTTATTATACTTTTTCAAATAATCTTTTACCAGTTTCTCGATCACGTTAAAATCTCCATTGGATGTGATTGAATTGTACAAAAGCACGAATAATGCCGCATCCTGCAAAGACCCCTTGTAAAAAGCAGCCATATCCTTATATTGATCTTCCAAGGAAGTCAACGGCTGATAGTCCTTCCCTTGATCATGAGCCTCTTTACGACGCATATAATCTTTGTAAGGCAAGAGAAAAGCCATATACACCCGATTCCTCAGCGAAGCTTCATCCGTCCGGAGCTTGTAATCATCCAAAGCCGTCCAATAGTCCTCGGCCAGACAATCCTCCAATTTTTTCTTGTGAAAATCCGCACTCGCGTAAGGATAGGAAATCAGATTCGTCAACAAGGTCCCTTCAATTTGCGCCATCGCCATATTATACACCCGAGGATCAATCTGATCTTTTACCTCATTTATAATCTTCTCCTCATCCTTCACCTCCTGTACCGTTGCCGCGTGAAACTTCTTCGCATCAGTCCGAGTCACCAGCATGGCCGGGATATTAGTTTTATAACGACGTTCCCGCTGCAACATCTCCTTTTTATTTATAGCGGAACAGATAGCGACCGGTTCCGGAGAACTCCACCGACTCGTAACGTTTTCCATCGTAAGTCAGTTTCACATGGATAGAATCCCCCGGCTGTAAATACATCTCGATAAATGTATTCAACACCAACGTGGTCACATCGTCCAAGTCCACGGTAAACTCGATCACCTGCCCCTCCTTATACGGGAATTCCATATTAATTCCCTCTTTCTCAAGGAAATCAAAATACACTTGATCCCGCACATACCCGTAAATCTCCGCACTGATCACGGTAGCGCGTTCTTTGGCCTCTGCCGGAAAAGCAAGAATACCCATTAATCCTATAATCAAAAATATATATTTCATGTATTCCTGTTATTTTTTGTTCAAAACTTCCTTCACCTTACTGATTAACTCCTCACCTCTCAACTCCAAGGCAATCACTTTACCCTGAGGATCAATCAGAACCGTATAAGGGACTGCCGACACATTACACAATTTCACGGGAGCGGTTGCCCAAGACTTCAAGTCACTCACCTGAATCCATTTCATCTTGTTCTTCTCCACCGCATTCAACCATGCATCACGTTTCTGGTCCAAAGAAACACCCACGATCTCGAAATTCTTCCCTTTACACTCTTTGTACAGTTTCACCACGTTAGGCATTTCCCGCATACACGGACCACACCAAGACGCCCAAAAATCTATCAACACGTACTTACCTCTCAAACTACTCAATTTAAACGTTTTTCCATCCTTATCCGGTAATTCGAAATCCGGCACATCACTTCCCACCTTAAATTCAGCTAAACGAATATATTCATCCAATTGCTTCGTGTAAGGATGTTCGTTCAGGCTCGGGGAAACCACTGCACGTAATTCTTTTAATTCATCGAGAGTAACATTCGCTTTCATCTCCCAAAAGATCATAAACGGGGCTATTGCCTGATCATAATACCTACGAACTAACTCTTCCTGCAAATGCAAAGCTCTACTACCATGTTGTTTCGTACGAGCTTTAAAATCCCTATCCTTTTCCTTTTCCGACTGATTTCTATTCAACAACAGATCTATATTAGCCGAACGCAACATACTATCCACGAAATGCTTCATCTCTGCATTATAAGCACTAAAAATCTCGTTATTAACCGTTCCGGTAACAGTACAATTCAAAAAAAACTCCGAATTAGCCCGAACTTTTACATTCCCCGGCTCTACCCAAATTGGGGTAATCGGGCTCAAACAGTTCGGATCGCCACTTTTCACAAAATACATTCGCGGAACAGTCACATTCTTTATAACAAACGTATAACGATTATCCTTGACATCACAACTATCAATAACCTTGGAGGCTCCATTTATTTCCTCTTCTTCAACCAAATAAACCTTCGTTCCTTTATAAATACCATCTAACACACCTTGTATCGTACAATCTTTCGTCTCTTTTGAGACTTCATTTTGCCCGAAAAGCCCGACAAATGACATCAATAAACAGCCTAATACTAAAATTTTTTTCATACAATTTTCCTTTACGATTAAAATTACCTGATATATAATCTATTGCTTTCCATTCTACACGATAAAGATGACGTCTCTCTCAATCGCAAAACAAAAGCATCAAAATTTTCCTCTTTATTAATTACCCCCGTGTAAACAGTTTTCTTGCTTTTTTCATTCTCGAAAATAATCTCCATATCATACCAGCGCTCCAATACTTTAGCCACCTCTTCCAAAGACCGCCCCTTAAATACATATTGCCCTTTCTTCCAAGCGATATAATCATTAACATTCACGGTTCTTATATCCACGGATTCACTCTCTTTATCCCAGCGTAATTGTCGGCTTGGTAATAGATCGTAGCTCTTGTCGTCCACGTAAGCCGCCACGTGTCCTTCCACCAGTGTCACCTCCGTGTAATTCTCATCCGCGTAGGAATTCACGTTAAAGGAAGTTCCCAGCACCTCCACTTTCATCCCGTTAAGCATCACGAAAAACGGATGTTTTTCATCCCGGGCCACTTCCAGAAATATCTCTCCCTCCGCGTAAACCACCCGTTCTTTTCCCTGAAAAGCAACCGGATAGCGTAAAGAAGATTTAGCATTCATCCACACCTTTGTTCCATCTGCCAAAGTGAACGTAAAATCACACCGCGAAGGCGTTGTTAACGTGTTATATACTATTTCCGTTCCCACGGAATCCGCCCGGTCATATTGCATACGTCCCTCTTCATTCACCGAAATTCTTACCCCGTTCTCTTCTTCCAACAGTAACTCCTGATTATACAAGACCATTTCTTTCCCGTTAGAAAGCGTCAGCACCGGCAAATTTCTCTGAACCGTAACCACCCCACTCTTGGATTGTGGTTCTTCAGTTATTTCAACGTTCTCTCTCTGGCTATAATAAAACACCACGGCCAACACGGGTACGATAAAAATAGCCGCGTAACGGGATAACTTTCCTATCCAGCGTTGACGAGAATGTAGTTTCTCTCTTCTTTTAACAAAGGTATCAAACGCAGTCTGCACGTTCGCACTCTTATATTGAGCAAGTTTTTCACGCATTACCGTCTCCGAACAAATTTGCTCGAACAACTTCTTGTTATATTCGGATTCTTCCCGCCACGAATCTAATTCGGCTTGTTCCTCTTTCGTGATATTCCCAGATAAACTCTTGGAAATCAACAAGGATATTTTGAATAACATTTCTTTATCGTTCATCAGTATACAATTTATAAAATCGCATTAAACGTTCCATTATTGATATTTTAAATATTTAGATTTCCCTTTTTCACGTTGGAATTTTGCTCTTCTTTAAGGCGTTTGTAATCAGCGTTTTTCCAATTAAAATGATTTAATAGATTTCTCGTTATTAAACCACCTTTATGCTCTTAATAAAGGAACGTTTAAACCTATTTCATTCCCAGTTCTATAAATAAAACGCACGACCTCCCAAAAGGGGGGTGTCTCTTAAAAAAAAATTTTACACCTGAAAAAATAGCACTTCCGTGATGAGTATTACAACCAAAGGAATCCAATCAAACAGAGCAACTCTGCATCTTTCAACTGAGAAAGCAACAATTTTGTTTTTCCAAGATCGGA
>ERZ773144.1485-NODE-1485-length-20983-cov-7.708381_pt1 | contig 20983 bp, 26 predicted proteins | sample MGYA00580849_ERZ773144 | MGnify/ENA primary metagenome ERZ773144 (study PRJEB29015, sample SAMEA2737861) | human gut metagenome | biome: human gut; feature: human-associated habitat; material: faeces | place: China | collected 2012 ...
CAGAAGATTTAAGAAGCTATGCTTTGGATAAAGCAACAGGAGACAAAGTGTTGTCAGGAGATAGCTATACATCACCTGTTACTAAAAGTAAGGAGGAAGCCTTTCTTAAAAGAGTATCTGCAATAGGAGCCTTATTTGATATAGAGAAACAGCTGTATTCAATACATACAGAGAAAGAGCTGATGGAATTAAAACAAGAAGTTTTAAAATATGAAGAAATGAAGAGAAAAATAGAATTGGAAGAAGAAGGAAAGGAGAATAAAAATGAAATATTGCATTTGGATGACTAAAAAAGGTACTGGGAAAATATTTTTTTTAAGCTGCACCTCGCCCGAGCCCAGAACTTTTACCGTCTCAGAAATTTTCAGTTCTTTCCAACTTCCCTGAAAATATAAAGAGAGGTATATATGAAAAAAATTTTTGCAAAAAAAGAAACCATAGCTGAAATATTAGGAGTTACTTCTAGGAGAATGACAGATATTCTTTCAGATTGTGAAAAAGAGGTTGATGGAAAAACCACTCGCTATAATTTAGCAGAAGCAGTTAAAGTTTATCTAGAACAGGCAAGAGTGGAAACAGGAGAATATGTAACAGCTAAAACATTAGCTGAAATACTTTGTACAACTGAAAGAACAATTAGAAATCTTACAGTAAAAAATATTTTAGTCAAGAATGAAAATGGAAAATATGAGCTTAGAAGTAATTTAAGGAGCTATATTAATGCTAATGATGAAACTAATAAGCTTAGAAAAAGTCAGAGAGAAACAAATGAATTTAATTTAGCTATAAAAAAGAAAGAATATCTAAATGCAGAAGAAGTCAAGTTTGCTGTAGCAGATATGCTAGGTAGATTTAAAAGTCGGCTGCTTCAAATGCCAACTAAAGTAAGAATCGAATTAGAAAATTCAAAAATTGATGATTTTGAAGATATCTTGGAAAAACACTGCATAGAAGTATTAGAAGAATTATCAGAGTTTGACGAAAACGACCTAGAAATAGAAGAAATAGGAGAAGAGGAATATGAAGAAAATTAAAGTTAGTAGAGCAATAGTCAATTTTCTCAAAGGAGTTCATAAAACTTTAAAACCTCCTTTAAAAATAGGTGTTGCAGAATGGGCAGATAATTACAGAATTCTATCATCTGAAAGTAGTGCAGAGCCAGGAAGATGGAACACCTCAAGAACTCCATATATGAAAGAAATATATGATATGGCTGTCAAAAAAGGAGTTAGATTTATAATTGTTATGGCAGCAGCTCAGATGAGTAAAAGTGAATTGATAAATAATATTATTGGTAGATTTATCGACATAGATCCAGGACCAATGTTAGTAGTACAACCAACAGATGAATTAGCAAAATCATACTCTAAAGATAGGATAGCTCCTATGATTAGAGATTGCCCTAGACTAAGAAAATTAGTCAAAGATCCAAATAAAAAAAATTCAGGAAATACTATATCATACAAAAAGTTTTTAGGAGGTTTTATTGCTTTTGTAGGAACATTTAGAGAAAATAAACTAGCTTCAAGACCAATAAGACTTTTATTTTGTGATGAAGTAGATAGATACGCAAAATCAGCAGGAAATGAAGGGTCACCTCTTGACCTTGCAAAAAAAAGAATAACAACATTTGTAAGAGATGGAAAAGGGATTATAACAGGAACTCCAACTATAAAAGGAGCTAGTGAAATAGAAACAGAATATTTAGCAAGTTCACAAGGAAAATGGTATTTGAGCTGTCCTGTATGTGAAGAACACCAAACTTTAAAATTCAGAAACTTAAATTGGGATAAAGATCCAATTACAGAAAAAATCACTGTTAAAATGCTGTGTGAACATTGTGGAGCTCTTTCTTATGAACATGAATGGAAGAAAGATAACCAAGTCACAGGAATATGGATACATGATTTTCCAGAAAGAACAGACAAAATGGGATATCACCTTAATGCTTTAGCAAGTCCATGGAGAACTTGGGAAGATATAGTGAAAGAATGGATAGAAGTAGAAGAATCTAAGGATGAACAAAAGAAAATTGTATTTATAAATACAGTTTTGGCTGAAACTTATGAAGAAGAAGTAAAAGAAAAAATTGATTGGGAACATATTTTTAATCGTAGAGAAAAATATGATGCAGAAGTTCCAGATCAAGTGTTGATTTTAACAGCAGGAATAGATGTACAAGATAAGTGGATAGAGTTAGAAGTTGTAGGTTGGGGATTACATGGAGAAAGCTGGGGAATACTACACCTTATTATTCCAGGAAATCCAGAACAGGATGAAATCTGGGAAAGTTTAGATGGAGTTTTAAAGAGAAAATTTTATTATAAAAATGGAAAAGCAATAACTATTTATAGTTCATGTATAGATACAGGAGGACACCATACAGAAAGAACATATGATTTTGTATCAACCAGACAGAGTTGGATGAGAATATATGGAATTAAGGGTCAAGGTGGAGAAAATATTCCTGTAAATAATGGATTTAGAAGAACAAAGGATAATAGAATAGACCTTTTATCTTTAGGAGTAAATGCGCTAAAAGACATTACTTATGGAAGATTAAAGATAGTTCAAATGGGAAAAGGATATTGCCACTTTCCTGATGATATAAAAAAGAATTATGGAATAAATTACTTTAAAGCACTAACAGCAGAAGTTAAAAAAATAAAAAATAGAGCTGTTGTCTGGGAAAAAATAAGAGAGAGAAACGAAGCATTGGATATTCGAAACTATGCAACTGCAGCTTTAGAAATATGGAATCTTGATTTAAATAAACTTGCAGAAATGAGCCAAGAAGAAAGAGAAAAGAAATATGGACTCAAGGAAATGAGGGAAAAGAAAAAAAGCAAAAAGAAAGTTATAAATAAAGGAGTTGAGATATAAATGTTAAAGTATGGAATCGGAAGTCGAAAAAATTATACAGGAAAAACTCTTGAAGAATGCAAAAGAAAGTACAAGCTATATTCTGATGCAGAAGAAGCTGTTCTTACAGGAAAGAGCTACGAAATAGAAGGGAGAAAGCTGACAAGAGAAAATCTTTCTGAAATAAGAAAAGGAATGCAATATTGGGAAGATGAATGCAACAGAATAGGAAGTGGCTCATCTGGAGGAATAAGAGCATTTAGAGTAATTGCCAAAAATGATTAGGGGGGGATAAAAATGGGAAAATTAATATCCCAAGCTACTGGATATAATCCTTCACTTGATTTTTATAACTATGCTCAACATGGAGCAAGCCAGCTGAAAAATGCTTTTAAAGGCTCAGTAGATATATTGAAAGATGCGGATGAGGATATAGGGGACAACAAAGATATTCTAATGTCCAGATCAAGAGAAATGTATATGGGAAATACAATTGCTCTTGCAGCATTTCGGAAATTCCGAACTAATGTCGTTGGAAAAGGATTGAAAGTTAAACCTAAAATAGATGCAGAATTTCTGAATATAGGAAAAGAGGAAGTAGAAAAAATACAAAAAATGATTGAATATAGTTGGGAATTATGGAGTAACAGTAAAGAATGTGACATTTGTAGAATGAGTAATTTTGCACAACTTCAATCTTTAGCTTTTTTGACACAACTAGTTGACGGAGAATGCTTTGTATTACTCCCATTTAAAAGAAGAGCAGGAGAAGTATTTGATTTAAAGATACAGCTTATAGATAGTGCTAGATGTAGGAATCCATCAAGTTATGATCCAATAAGACAGGATATAAAAAATGGGGTTGAGATAGACAAAGATGGAGCTCCAATAGCTTATTATTTTACAACAGATAGATATGGATTAGAAACTATAAGAGTGGATGCTTATGGAAAGAAAACTGGAAGGAGAAATGTACTACTTGTAATGGAAAAAGAAAGAATAGGACAAAGAAGAGGTATTCCTTTACTTGCTCCAATTCTTGAAAGTCTATATCATTTGACCAAATTTACACAAGCAGAACTTACAAATGCAGTAGTAAGTGCGTTGTTTACTGCATTCATAGAAAGAGAAACAAAAGCCAATCCAGGAGAGCCACCTATTGAAGAAGTAGATATAGAAGAAGATGAAGATGGAGATATAAACTTGAAAATGGGTAATGGAACAATAGTAGAACTGCCTCCAGGTAGAAAAATGAGCTTTGCAGATCCAAGCAGACCAAATCAAACTTTCGATAATTTCTTTTCAGCAATGGTAAAGCATATTGGAGCAGCTTTGGAACTTCCATATGAAGTTTTATTAAATGCTTTTAATAGCAATTATTCAGCTTCAAGAGCAGCTTTGAATGAAGCATGGAAAGTTTATTTAATGAGAAGAGAATGGTTGGTTTCGGATTTTTGTCAGCCAATTTATGAAGAATTTGTTGATAACCTTGTAGCAAGAGGATACATAAAAATAAATGATTATTTTGAAAATCCTTTTGTACGAAAAGCATTTTTGAAAACTGAATGGTACGGAAGTGCACAAGGACAGCTTGATCCAATAAAAGAAGTAAGAGCAAGTGTAATGAAAATAGAAAATAATATGTCTACATTAGCAAAAGAAACTATGGAAATGACAGGTGGAGATTATGAAAGCAATTTAAAACAAAGGGCAAAGGAAAAGGAGTTGGAAAAGAAATATGGCTTACTTGAATCTAGTGAATAAAAAAGGAACTAAAGCAGAAATTCTCTGTTATGGAATAATAGGAGATGGCTGGTGGGATGATGTGAGTTCTGATGAAATAGCAAGAGAGCTTCAAGAATTTGGAGAATTAGATGAAATAAACTTAAGAATAAATTCTCCAGGAGGAAGTGTATATGCAGGATGTGCAATATATTCCACTTTAAAAAGACATCCAGCGAAAGTAAATGTTTATATAGATGGACTTTGTGCATCAATTGCAACAGTAGTTGCAATGGCAGGAGATACCATCAATATGAGCTCAGTTGGAAGCTTTATGATTCATAATCCATGGACTGTTATGGCTGGAGATTCAAAAGAATTAAGAGATAAAGCTGAAATTTTAGATAAATTGAAAGAAAGCATAATAGAAGCATATATGACTAAAGTAAAAGTCAGTAAAGAAGAATTGATAGCAATGATGGATAAAGAAACAACACTTACTTCATCAGAGGCTTTGGAGAAAGGATTTATAACAAATATAGAATTTAAACCAACTCCAATGAATTTAAACTATCCAATAATGAATATGTATAGCCAAAAACATAATATAAAAAATAAAGAGAAGGAGGACAAAATGCCAGGACAAGTAGAAAAAATGACAATGGACAAATTAAAAAATGAAAATCCAGAGTTATACAATGAAATTTTTAATAAAGGGGTGATGGAGGAAAGGAATAGAATTAAAGCTCTTGATGAAATGACTGTTTATGCAACAGGAGAAATGGCAAATAAAATTATATTAGCAGCTAAATATACAGAGCCAAAAGAAGCAAATAGTATTGCATTAGAACTTATGAAAGCAATGAAAGAAACACCAAAAGAAGATCCAAAGACAGATCCGAATGCAAAAGAAAAAAGTGTAATAGAAAAAATGCTGGAAGATGCAAAAGAGGTAAATGAAGCTGGTGGAAAAGAAAAAGCAACAACAGGAGAGAAGTTTGACAATGATATTGATGAAATTGTAAATTTTGCAAATCAATTATAAGGGAGGTAGAAAAAATGAATGGAAGTTATGAAGTAAAAGAAAGTAACCTAATAGCTGGAACAAGTTTTCCAGTACGAAAAGAATTTTTAGAATTTGAAGCAGGAACATATTTAAGAGGAGAGTTGATTGAATGTGATCCAACAACTAAAAAATTAAAGAAGTGCACAAATTTAGATAATCTAGTAGGAGTTATGGTTAATGATGTAACTTTGGAAGCTGGACAAAAAGAAACTATCTATGTTACAGGAATTTTCTATATTGGAGAAATTATTAAGGACTCTAGTTTGACTGATGATCTAGCAATAAAATTAGCAGGATTAAAAAGAAATATATATTTTGAAAAATAAAAAATCTAGGAGGAAAAAACAAAATGTACGAATTAAAAAAACTAATAGCAGCATATGAGAGAATGCATCCAATCAAATTATTTCTTTGGAGTTTACTAATAGGCTATGAAAAAGAGGAACAAACAGCTAAATTTGAAGTTCACACAAAAGATGGAATGAGAATAGTAGCTCCTACAGTTGGGAGAAGAAGCAAAGGAACACTTGTAAAAAAAGGAAGTTTCAAAGTAGATACTTATCAACCATCTATGATAAAACCATATGTTGTGGCTGAAGGAGAAGCACTTCTTAAGCAACAATTTGGACAGACTATATATGGTAATCCAGCAACAAATGCAAATAAAAAAATTGCACAAGAATTAAAAAATTTACAAACAATTTTAATGAGAACATTACAATATAACCTTTCGTTACTTCTTTTAACAGGAGTATTGCCACAAGAAGAAGGTGCAGCAGGAATAAGTTTTGGAACTTTTAATAGTGTGGTTTTATCAGGAAGTTCTAAATGGAATGCAGTAGGAGTAGACATAATAGGTCAATTAAAAGAGAAAAAAACATTTATTCAGGATACCACTGGAATATCTCCAGATACTTTAGTTGTTTCGCCAGATGTTGCAAGTGTACTGCTAGATGATCCCAAATTTGTAGATATGCAAAAAAGATTTAATTCTAATATAGTTCAAATAGATCCAAAAGAATTAGGGAGTGGAGCTGACTACATAGGATATATTCCTTTATTATCATTAAAAATTTATTCATTCCAAGATTTAGTATCACTAGATGGGAAAACAAATAAACAATTACTTCCACCAGGAACTGCACTACTTCTTAAATCAAAAAGCTTTGGAGTCCACTATGGAGCATTTCCATTTAGAGAAAAACCAACAGATGACAATGGTTTGTTTATTGGAAAAGCAGCAATTAGAAAGCTTCCATCAGCGGATTTGAATGATGATGAATTACAACTTCATTCAGCACCATTCATAAAGCCTTTAGATGCACAATGCTGGTATATGATGAAAGTTATTTAATATAAGTGGAGGGTAGAAAATGATAGTGAAAGTATTAAAAACAAGCATAGAACATAATGGGAAATTATATGTTGCAGGAGAAAAATTTGAAATAGAGGAAAATGATTATAAAGAAATAGAAAAATTTGTTTCTGTTGAAAAACAAACAAAAGAAATTACTCCTGAAATACTACAAGAAAATGAAACTGAAAATATTGAACAAGAAATAAACTTTTCAAAAATGACAGTTCCAGATTTAAAAAAATATGCTGCTGAAAAAGGAATTGCTTTAACTGGAAAAAGTAAAGCAGAAATAATAGAAGAGTTGGAAAAATATGAGTAATTTTAAAAAACAGGCAGCCAAAGACCTTGAAACTGTATTTTTTAATGAAAAGGAATTTGCAGAGTGGTTGGATTTAGATGGAACTAAAATCTTAGGGTTTTTATCTTACCAAACATTCAAAGAAAAGTATCTTACTCAAGCAGCAGAAATAGAAACAGGGTTATATAAAAGTGGTGTAACTCTAGTAGTGGCAAGCAAGTATCTTGAAATAGTACCACAGCCAAAAGAAATGATTAATCTTGTAGGAGTTGAGTATCAAGTAATCGATTCAAGAACAAACGAAGGGGTTCATTATATTGATTTGGTTAGACTGGAGGATTAATGTTTGAAGTAAAAGTAGATGAGAAAAGAATAAAAGAAGCTCAAATTTTACTTGGTGAAGCAGAAAAGAAAATCCCTAAAATAATAATGTTTGCTTTAAATAGAGCAACAACAATGACAAGAGTATATCAAGGCAGATTAGCTAGGCAGGGATATAATATCCCTGCAAAAGTTATTGCAGGAAGAACAAGAGTTCATAAAGCAAGTGCCACATCATTGGAAGCTGCAATATCAAACAGCAGGAAAAGAGTAGCACTTGAAAATTTTAAAATAAATTTAAAGAAACCAGATCATTATAAAAGAAGAATTACAGTTTCAGTTGTCAGGGGTAAAGCAACTGAAGTTCCAGGACTATTCTGGGGAAACTATTTAAAAAATACAAGTAAACTGGGGCTATATATGAGAAAGGGGAGTGCAAGAGAAACTCTGGAAAGAGCTTATGGACCTTCTGTATATCAAATGGTTACAACACAAGATTTGATAGCAAAGGAGATAGGAGAATATGCACAAGAAAAATTTACAGAGAGATTTGAACATGAGTTCATGAGGGGATTGAGAATGAAATGATAGCACCAATAATAGAAATAGAAAATAATATCCTAGAAAGTTTGAAAAAATTATTCGAAGGAGAAACCTTTGATACAGAGAAGCTTGGAAAAAAAGAATTGAAGTTCTATAAAGGTTTTTTACCATATGTAGAATATAAAGAAAGATTAAAAAACAATGATAAAGATGGGAATGAAACAAAAGATATTCCTTTTATCTTATTGAAATATAGAGGAGATATACAAACTTTAAGAGAAGGGGTATATGATGGAACAGCAACATTTGAAATGATTATAGGTACATATAACAAGTCCAACTCAGGATATCATACCAATATGTATATTGCAGATAAAATAAAGAAAAAATTTATGGAATATTCTAATGTGCCAGAAGAATATGCAATATGCCAAAATTATATAAAAACTGAACTTTTAGATGATGTTTGTAGTAATTATTACTGGTTTTCAAGGTTAGAATTTAAAGCATATATTCCATGTTATACTTCAGAAATTAAAATATATTAGGAGGGAAAAAGTGGCAAAAAATATAAAAAAAGAAGAAGAAATAGATAAAATAGAAGAAGTTAAAGAAAAAGTAGGAGAAAAGGAAGAAAAAGCAGAGGAAATTAAAGAAAAAGTAGAAGAACAAAGACTTGTTTATATAGGAAATGATATAAAAACAAGAGAACTTTCTTTAAATAAATTTACTCCACTTCTATCTAAACCAGCTAATTATGATGAATTATTAAAAAAATATCCTGAATTAGCCAAACTTTTAATTCCTATCGAAGATTTTCCAAGGATATCTAAGGAAATGACAGGACAAAAACAAATGTATTATAAAGCTTTAGCAGCAAGGGTAAATAAAGCGATGCTGGAAGGAGGAAAATAATGGGATTCACACATGGAAGTTATAGTGAAGAAGTTGCATCTTCCCTGAGAGGAATGACAACGGTAGAAGGACCAATGCTTGTAGTAGGAACTGCTCCAATAAATATGGGAGATTTGAGTAATGTGAATAAAGCACAGCTGATAACAAGTACAAGAGAAGCAATGGAATACTTTGGAGGAACAGGAGATATAAGCTTTACTATATCAGAAGCTTTAGATGCAGCTTTAAATCTTTTTAATGTAAAGCCTATCATTGCAATAAATGTTTTAGATCCTACAAAACATAAAAAAAGCGAAACAGAAACAAATATTGCTGTAGTTGAAGGAAAATGCAAGCTTTCAAAAAAAGGGATAATGCTATCTACAGTAAAAATAAAGAAAGCTTCACAAAGTGAAGAACTTCAGACAGATCAATATCAACTTTCTTTTGAAAGTACAGGAGAAGTTGTAGTAGAAATATTTGATTCTGAAATTCTTAAAATAGAAGCAACGTATGATTGGCTAGATCCAAGTATGGTAACAAAACTAGATATAATTGGAGGAATAGATCCTAATACACTAGAAAGAAAAGGGTTGGAGTGTATTGATGAAGTATTTACAAAATATTCTATGATACCAGGAACAATAATTGCACCTGGATATTCTCATGAAGCAGAAATAAAAGCAATTCTTGAAGCAAAAGCAACAAGAATAAACAGTAAATATGGAACAATAGCAATATTGGACCTACCTGATGATATAAAGTATGGGGAAGCAATACAGAAGAAAAAAGAACTAAATTTTATATCAGAAAACTTAATAGTTTGTTATGGAAAGGGAAAATTAGGAGATAAGATATATCATCTTTCTACACTTGCAGCAGCTTTAATGGGGCAGGTAGATGCAGGAAATAGTGGTGTTCCTTATGAATCTCCTTCAAATAAAAATTTGAAAGTACAAGCTCTTGTATATAAAAATGCAGAAGGACAATATGAAGAACTTAGACTAGATGAAGAACAAGCAAACTTATTAAATGCTAATGGAATTACAACAGCAATAATGAGAACAAATGGATTTGTACTTTGGGGTAATAGAACATCTTGCTATCAACCAGGAGGAAACAATGATCCAAAAGATATGTGGATACCTGTGAAAAGGATGTTTAAATTCCTTTCAAATACAATTATCTTAAATACAGCCCAAGACATAGACAGACCAATGACACTAGCAAGAGCACATTTAATTCAGAATACTATTAATGTATTCTTGGCAGGGCTTGTGTCAACAGGAAGATTATTAGGAGGAAGAATAGAATTTAAAAAAGAAGAAAATAGTTTATCTGATATGCTTGAAGGAAAATTCAAGTGGCATATCTACATAGGAGCTGTTCTTCCAGGGGAAACATTGCACTTTATATTTGAATATGATCCAACATATCAAGAAACTTTTGTAGAAAAAATGGCAGCATAAGGAGGAAAAATGGCAGTAATACCTGTGGTAATAAATAATGCAATTGTAAGAAGAAATGGAGATAATATCTTACAAGGAATTGCATCAGTTACACTTCCGAAGTTATCAAAAAAATCTGAATCATTAGAAGCTTTTGGAGTAGCTGGAACAGTAGATGTTCCAGTAGAAAGTCACTATGAAGCCATGACAACAAATTTAAAATTTGTAAACATGACACAAGATGCAGCGATGGATGACGGAGAAGTTCTAAACTTGAATATAGAAGCAGCTATACAAGTTGTTGATAAAGAAACACATAAAACAAATAAGATTGTGACTTTAATAGCAGATATCAAAGGAATGATTAAAGAAGAAAATTTTGGAGATTTATCTTCAGGAGGAAAGGCAGAAACAGAAATAGTTATAGCTACAACTTATTATAAACTAACAATAGATGGAAAAGAAATATTTGAATTGGATGTTCTTAACATGGTAGATAGAAAAAATACTAAAGAGATTAATGCTGCAATAAAAGCAGCAATAGGTCTGTAGGAGGATAAATGGAAGTAAAAAATGAAAAAGCTATTAATTTTCCAAAAGACATAAAAAAAGTAGAAGAAATATTAAAAAATAACAATTTGGAGGGGAAATAAAATGAAAAAAGAAGTTGTAAATGTAGAAGAAAAGGACTTGCCAGAAAATATAAAGAAAATAAAAGAAGAAATTGAATCTTCTGAAATAGATAAAGAATTGAATAAAGCAGAAAAAACAGAAGATATTAAAGAAAAAATCGAAACTTCCGAAAAAACAGAAGATACTAAAGAAAAAACAATAGAAGAAATGCTGAAAATGGAAGATGAAACAGAAGATGAGGGAGAAAGTAATGTAATTACACTTTCTAAACCTATTGGAAATATAAAAGAAATAGTATTAGACCTAGAAAGTCTAACAGGAAGTTCTTTAACAAATATAGAGAAAACTTGGAGAAAAGAATGTAGAAAAAAAGATAATACATCTTTAATAAAAGAATTAGATGGAACATATCTTGCAATGGTTGCAGCAGTAGCGAGTAAAACAAGCTATTCACTTATGCAAAAACTATCTGCCAAAGATTTCACAAAAGTTACTATGAAAGTTAGCTCTTTTTTGCTAGCAGACTAGGAGATGATCCATTGGAAAACATAAGAGAGCTAGTTGAAAAATTAGCTCTTTGTTTAAATCAACCATTAGGAATAAATATGAATATATCGTATGAAACCTTGATGAATTCATCCCTAGAAGAATTATTTCATTTTATAAAGATAGTTGAAAAATATGGAGAAAAGGAGAAATAATGGAAGGAAAAGGACAAGAAATTTCAATTAAATTAAAGGCAAAATTAGATAAAGCCTTTGGTGGAAATTTTAAAGCTTTTTCTGATAAAGTGGGAAAACTCCAAGATGAAGCTGGCAAACTTGCTGCACAGTCAGAAAAATTGAAAAAATTTGAAAAAAATATGGCTGGAATGAATAAAGCTGGAAAAGAATTGAGTAGATTAGGAAATGAAAGCAAACTTGCAAAGCTGAATCTTAAAAGATTAGAAGAGGAAATGAGCAAAAGTTCAAAAGTAACTAAAAAGATGAAATTGGAGCATCAAGCAGCTGTAAAAGCAGTTGAAGGACTTGATAAAAAGATTGCAGGTCAAAAAAATACTTTTAATAAGTATAGGATGGAACTCCAAAGACTTAAAATTCCCTTAAAAGATTATCAGAGAGAGTTAAAAAATACAGAAAGAGCAATAGCACAATTAGAACTTAAGCAAAGAGTTGCAAATAAAGTAGAATCATTTAAAGGTAAAGTAAAAAGTGTAGCTGGAAAAGCTGTAAGAACAGTTGCTACAGGAGCAATGATTGCAACAGCAGTGGCAGGAGCAGGAGCTTATTCATCGGCTAGATCATATGTAGATTTTAATAGACAAATGTTAAAAGTACAGGCAATATCTGGTGCTACAGGAGAAGAGTTTAAAAGACTTGAAAATGAAGCTATTAGGCTAGGAAGTACCACAGTATTTACGGCAAGTGAAGCAGCCGCAGGTATGGAGAAATTTGCATTAGCAGGATTTAAAACCAATGATATTATTGCAGCTATGCCAGGAGTGTTGGATTTAGCAGCAGCTTCTGGAGAAGATTTTATAATGGTTGCTGATATTGTGTCTGATAATATGATTCCATTTAAAATGAGTATGCAAGACACTGGAAGATTCGCTGATATTCTTGCAAATACAATGTCTAGAACTAATACCAATGTTGGAATGCTAGGAGAAGCCTTCAAGTATGCTGCAGGAGATGCAGGGAGCTTGAATATGTCATTGGAGCTTACAGCAGCAGCGATAGGTTTAATGGGAGATCAAGCTATCAAATCAGGAATGGCTGGTAGAGATTTAAAAGCTGCTTTAAGTAAAATAGCAGATTCTGGAACACAAAAAAATCTAGCAAGAATGGGAATAACAGTAAAAGACAAAGTAACAAAAGAATTTGTAGGAATGATTCCACTAATTGAGCAGCTTGAAAAAAAGACTGCTAAAATGACAGGAATTCAGAAAGTGGCATTTTTAAAAACAAATTTTGGAGAACAAGGAGCATTGGCAATAGATAAGCTACTTACTGCTGAGAAAGAATTTGATGGAAAAGTATTGAAGGGTTCTGCTGCTTTAAGAGCTTTAGAAGAGGAAAATAAAAACTCCCAGGGGAAATCTAAACAAATGGCAGATATTATGCTCCAAGGAGCCTCTGGAGCAATGGTATTGTTATCAAGTGCTGTAGATGGACTTAAGATAGTTATAGGAAGCCTTATATTCAGTCCAGCAGTATTGAAAGGCTTTAAAAAGGTTTCTGACTTTATAAGTGAGCTTGCAAATGTTTTAAGAGGAAATTATAGTGACACACCTTTGAATAAAACTTTACAAGAAATGGTAGGTTGGATAACTAACTTTGCAAAGATATTAGGAATAGCTCTAATTCCAGCTAAGAAAGCAATAGATACTTTATTTCCAAAACGAGATTTAAATACTATTGGGACAGTTATAGATAAAATAGCAGATAGATTTATAATTCTTACTTCTGCAGTAAGTGTAGCAGCAGAAAAGATAGCTCCTTTTATAAAACTACTTGCAAAAGCAGTCAATTTTATAGGAGCAGATAATATTCTTGTTTTTATAGGAGCCTTTATGCTTCTAGGAAAAGTATTAAAGGGCTTGGCTTTTTTAAAAGGAGTAATAATTGGAATAAAGGCAGTAGGTGGAGTATTTCTTGCACTTAAAACAATTTTAATGGCTTTAGGAGGTCCTGTAGTATGGATAGGGGCTGCAATAGCATTAACAGCCTATCTAATATACAAAAATTGGGATTTAATCAAAAAAAAGTCTTTAGAGCTCTGGGAAGCTATAAAAAAACTTTGGGCAGCTTTAGACAATAATCCTTTTGGAAGGTTAATCAAGTTTTTTATTAAATTTTTAACACCAATAGGACTTTTAATTAATGCTGGAATAGCTTTGTATAATAATTGGGATACAGTAAAAGCTGGAGCAGTAGTATTAGGAAGAAATATATGGGAACTGATAGATAAATATTGGTTTTTATTAGGTCCAATTGGAGCTGTAATTAAAGGTGGAACTTGGTTATATGAAAACTGGGAGCTTGTAAAGAAAACAGCTATAGTTCTTGGAAAAAGCATATTTGAAATGGCAAATAAATATTGGTTTTTACTAGGTCCTTTAGGACTTGTAATAAAGGCAGGAACACTATTATATGAGAACTGGGAATTTGTAAAGGAAAGTATTGTAAAGGTAACAGAAGTTATTGGAAATGCAATTGATACTATTTGGGATAAAATAAGTAGTTTCTTTAGTGGAATAGGAGATAAAATAAAGAATTTTCCATTTGTGAAAAAGTTTCTTTTGGATATAGATACAGAAATGAAAAGTAAAAAACCAGATGGATCACATAAAACAGGACTTTCATATGTGCCTTTTGATAACTACCTTGCAACTCTTCACAAAGGAGAGAGAGTTCTCACAGCAGAGGAAAATGAAGAATATAATCTTCTTACAAGGTTGAATAGAGCAACAGGGAATACAATTATAAATAATAACAGCTCATCTACTACAAACAGTAAAGAAACAAGTGGAATGAGCCTTCATATAGAAAATCATTTCCACATATCTGGAAATGCAACACAAGAAACAATAAATTATGCAACAGAAGAATTGGAAAAGAAAATTAAAAGAATTTTAAAGGAGCTGGGAATAGATGAAAGAAGGGTCAAATTTGATTAGTACATATACAACTATATCTGGGGATATGTGGGATCTTATTTCCTGGAAAGTTTATGGAAGTGAAAAAATGACAAGACATCTTCAAGCTGCTAATCCAGAACTTTTGAAAATACTAATATTTCCTGCAGGAGTAGTTGTGAAGTGTCCAGATATTAAAATAGAACAAGGAGAGGATTTGCCACCATGGATGCAAGACTAGTAAGAAGAGCAGAAGCAGGAATTATATATAAAGGGAAAGAGATATCAGCCTCTCTTTCCCCATATTTAAAAAATATAACTATAGTAGATAACCTTAAAGGTAGCATAGATGATTTAAATATCACTTTAAGGAATGATGAATATAGATTTTTACAACCAGGATGGAGCTTTGAATTGAAAGATAGACTTGAAATAAGCTTAGCAACAGTGAATTGGGAAAATGAACTGGAAGGAAAGAAAAGCTTGAAATGTGGGTATTTTTATTTAGATGATAAAAGCTTTAATAAAGATACAGTAACAATAAAAGGATTATCAATTCCATTAGAACCTATCCAAGACCAGAAAAATAGTAAACATTGGGATAATGTATCTCTAGAAACAATAGGAAAAGAAATAGCAGCTAAATACAAATTAAAATTTATGTATTTAGTAAAAGAAAAAATAAATTTTTATTCTGTTGATCAGAGCAAGGAAACAGATTTAGAGTTTTTAAACAAGATAGCTTCTGATGAGGGAATAAATTTAAAACTAACATTTGATAAACTTGTCTTATTTGATGAAACCTATATGGAAGATGAAAAAACCGAAAGAATAATCGACCTTAGAGGTGGAGAAGTTATTGATTGGGATATTCGAGAAAAAACAAAAGATATATATGACAAAGTAGAAATAAAATATTTTGACTCTGTAAGTGGAGAAGATGAAACATATACCTATTCTGAAAAAAAGAATAATAACTTACCAGAGAAAATTTTAAAAATAACAAGGAGAAGTGCAAGCAGAAGTCTTGAAAAGTTAGCAAAAAAAAGGTTAAAACAAATTAACCAGGATAGAATTATACTTAATTTAAGTATAGTTGGAGAATTGGCACTTGCAGCAGGAAAAACATTTAATTTAATAAATGCTGGAATCTTTAATGGAAAATATATGATAAATAAACTGACAAGGACTTTAAGTCCTTTTACAACAAGTATAGAAGCATATTATATAAAAAAAGAGGATTGATATGATAGCAGGAATAGAACTGGGAATAATAAAAATAATAAATGAAAAAGATTATACTGCAAGAGTTCGTATTCCAGAGCTTGATAATAAAATGACAGGAGATTTACAAGTTCTTGTTCCATTAACAAATGGAGATCAGGAATATAAAATGCCAGCAGTAGAAACACAAGTAGTATGCTTATTTATAGGAGATAGAATAGATAGAGGATATATTATAGGATCATATTATTCAAAAAAATATCAAGTTCCAGGAGGAGCAGTAAAAGAAAAAATAATTTTAAAATATCCTGGTGGAGCCGAAATAGAAATAGATAAAAAATCAGGAGTAATGAAATTAGATGTCATAAAAGAACTCATAATTTCAACTCCAAAAGTAACTATAAATTCAGATGTAGAGATAAAGGGAAAGTTAGGTGTAGAAAAGGAAACATCTATAAAAGGCAACTTAGGAGTAGATGGAGATACAACAACACAAGGAAAAACTATAACTGAAGGAGTGAGAATATTATGATAAAGCGAATATTAAAGCAAAATTTATATTCATCATTAGCAGCTAAATATTCGATTTTTGATAATTATGGAAAAATAGGCTATTTTGGAGATATAGCTTTTAGAGTAAATAATAATCAAATAGTATCTCCAAGCACACTTTCTATATCAAAAGGAGCGAAGACAGCAAGTCATGCTGTTATTGGAAGTCCAGAGATAACAGAATTTAGTTATAGAAATTTAAGGAAAATCAATCTTAAAATAATTTTATTAAGAAGCTTCGCAAATATAGAAAGTATCGTAAATCAACTTACAGTAATTACAGAAGCAGGACTACATTATCCTTTAATAATAGGTGAAAAATCCTTATCTGAAAATGATTTTATTTTACTTAGTTTTGATGAGAATATAAAAAGAACAGATGATAGAGGGAGAAGTATTGCAAGTGAAATAACTCTTAATCTTCAGGAATACATCAGTGAAATAGATAGAGGAATAAAGAATATAGAGGCAATAGAAAAAGATAATACAGTAAAAAGAGAAGAAAATGTTGTAAAAGAAGTGAATAAAAATATAATTTTTGAACTGGAGAAAAAGCTATGGTAAAAGAGATATCAAATGAATCTATAGAGTATGATTATTCATTAAATCCCTTTAGTATAGAAGGGATAGTTCAAAGAGGAAGCTTGCTTCTTTCTACAACAAGAGGACAGCTTCCCCTTGATAGAGAATATGGATTAGATCCAAAAATGGTAGATAAGCCATCTAACACAATCCTACCAGGATTAAAAGTAGATATTAAAAAGCAATTTAAAAGGTATATACCTGAAATGGAGCTATTGGATGTAATTTTAGATGGAATGGATGCAGAAGGAAAAATGATAATAAGGTGCAAGGTGAGTATAGATGATAGATGAAGAAATAATTATTATTGAATATGATCCAGTAAAGGTCACGGAAGATATAAAACAAATATATGAAGAAAAAACAGGAAATACTCTTGCAGAATCTGAGCCAAGATGGATAGATTATCATGTCATAGCTGCATATATATCTTCTATAAAAGCAGAAATGAATGATGTAGCAAAACAAAATTACTTAAGATATGCAAGGGGAAAAAGATTGGAGTTAAAAGGAGAATTATATGGAGAAAGAGGTGGAAAAATAAAGGCTGGAAAGGCAAGAACTACAATGAGATGTTACATTCAGGAAGCGAAATCAAGAAAAATAATAATTCCTGCAGGAACAAGATTTGTAAAAGATGCTTATGTTTTTTCTTCTTTGAATGAAGCTGTAATAGAAGCAGGAACACTTTATGCAGATACAATTGTTGAATGCCTTACAGAAGGATATGTGCCTATTTTTGATATAGGAGAAGTGAAAGAAATAATTGACGTATTTGATTATTTCGAAACTTGCGAAAACATAAGCAAGGTAATAGGCGGAGTTGATGAAGAAGAGGATGAAAAATATAGGGAAAGACTAGAAGAAGTACCAGAAAGTTTCACAACAGCAGGACCAGAGGAATCATATAAGTTCTGGGCTAAAACAGCTTCTGATGAAATAAAAGATGTTGTTGTAGTGAGTCCAGCACCTTGCTATATAGATATTTATCTTCTTGGAAGCAATGGAAATTTAATATCAGAAGAAATTAAAAAATTAGTTCTTGAAGTAGTAAATGATAAGGAGAAAAGACCACAAGGAGATAGAGTAGAACTCAAAGATCCATCTGTAATAAATTTTACAATAGATTTTTCTTATACTTTATATAAAAAAGATGAAGTAAGAGCCTTGGAAATAGGGGAACTCATAAAAAACAAAATAAATGGATATGCTAAGGAAATAAGCAATAAGATGGGAAAAGAAATAAATATTCAAGATATCATAGAAATTGTGAAAAACTGTGGAGCAAAAAGGGTAATAATTAGAAATCCAGCAGATAGAAAATTGGAAATAACAGAAGTAGCAAAATGTACAGAAATAAATATTGAATCAAGTGGAGTTGAGTAGAATGATAAGCAGTATTTACAATACAAAGCTGGTAGAACTGGCTCCAAGTTCTAAAAAAGATAAAAATTCAAAAATATTTTACGAGGTTGTGGAAGAAACTATAAAAAAACATATAATCGAAAAAATAAAATACTTAGTGGCAATGGATAGAATAGATGAACTTGAAGAAAGATATGTAGACTTATTAGCTGAAGAAATGCATGTAGATTATTATGATTTGAGTAATAATCTAGAAGAGAAAAGAAGTCTAGTAAAATTATCTTTACTTACACATATGAAAAAAGGAACACCTTTTTCTGTAGAAACTATTTTAAATATTTTCTTTGAAAATACTAAATTAAAAGAATGGTTTAACTATGGAAAGGCTCCTGGAACATTTGAAATAGAAATTCTTAATAATACTCTTATAAATCCTGAACATTTAAAAAAAATGCTGGAAATTATAGAAGTAACTAAGAGGAAAAGCCAGCATATATCAGGAGTGGTATTCTCTAAAAGATTAGATAGTAATATATATCCAACAGCATATTCAAGGCAATACATCAGGCAGGAATTACATCCTGCAAAAATAGATTTTACATTTAATAGAGTAAAAATATATCCAAAACAACTAACCAAGGTATATCAAAGATTAAAAATCAAAGGAGGACAATAATGGCTCAATTCAATGGAATGGTAGTAACAAATAAAGGAAGAGAACTTCTAGCAAGAGCCTTAGCATCTAAAGGGAAATTTATTATAACAGCAGCAGCACTTGGAAATGGAACATACTCTGGAAATTTGAGAGAATGTGAAGAGCTTGTAAATAAAAAACTAGATCTTATTTTGATGGGAGTATATTCAGAAAAAGGTAGCACAAAAATAACTGTAGGAATTACAAATAAAAATGTAAGTGAAAGCTTTAGAACAAATGAAATAGGGGTATACGCAAAGCTTGAAGGAGATGTAGAATCAGTTTTATATGCATATGATGTGGCAGTAGAAGCAGATACTATGCCAAACAACTCCTTGGGAACAACTTTAGAACTTGTTTATGATATTTATTTTGATGTTTCAAGCGAAGTTGAGGTTACATTAGAGATAACTGATTCAATAGCTTTTTTAACACAAGATATAGCGAAAAGAGAATTTTTAAAAACATATATAGTATCTGGTGGAGATTTAAAAGGAAAGGTACAATTGGAAGCTGATAAACAATATCTTGCTGATGATGGAAAATGGTATCAAAATATTGGTGGAGATAGAGTTTGGGAGAAGTCAGGAGTTCCTGATGAGCTACTAATTGAAATTTCTTGGAAAACAATAATGGATGAAATTGCTAAAAAAGAAAATAAGATTCTAGTAAAAAACACAGCTTTTAATAAAAATTTTGGTACAGCAGAAAATGAAGTATTAGAAGGAATTCAACTGGCTCGCACACTTGGTTTGGAATATGGTGGTGAGTTAAATAATAGCAATACAAAAAAAATAAATACTGTCTACTATGATACACAAAATAAATCATTTTTTAAGTGCTTCCAAGAAAATACATTAAATTACGCAGACAGTAGTTATTATGAAGGAATTTCAAACAATGATTTGTTGTTGAAATTACAGAATTTATTCTATTATAATAGGCAAATTTTTAATTATTATAATATGGTTATTGAAATAGAAAGAATAGGAAAAATCTGTATTCTTTCTATTAGTTCTCATACTCCAAGTGTCGCACAAGGAACAATAACTGGATTTCCAGATTGGTGCATTCCTAAAGTTGCAGGATGTGGAGCTGTTTGTGGAAATGATCCAAGTCAAGCAACAGGAGAAATATATATGGATGCTGAAGGTTTTAGATGGTTTGTGTCGGACATATCTAGACCTGCATTGTATACAGGGCAAATCATTTATGTAGCTAAAAACTAAAGAAAATCTTAAAGGAAGAAAGAGTATTTTTATTATCTATGAATCATATTCTGTCATTATAGAAATTTCACTTCTTTTTATAGAAAGAATTGTAGAGTTTGATAAGAAATGATAATGATGGAGGTTTAGATAGTTATTATCAGTTTTAATACAAATAAAAAATATTAAAATAATCTAATAATAGAAAAAATCCAACCAAAAGCTGGATTTTTAATATGCTAATTTAAAATTCAAAAATAACTTGACCTGGTCTAACTTTAGCGATTTGCTGTAAATCAAAAGCAGAAATTTTATTGCAATCAGTTATACAGAGCTTAGCATTAGAAACTAAAACTTTGGCAATTTGTTGTAGATCAAAAACAGAAAAATCATTTGCTGAAACTTTTATGCTTCCACCTGCACGAACAATTTGCTGTAGATCAAAAGCTTTCATAATTTCACCCCCCCTTTGTTTACTCTGTTATTATAGCAGAAAATGAATAAAAATGTATAAAAATTGTGTAAATTGAATAATTTATACATAGTAAAAAATAGGAAAAATTAAAAATAAAATTAC
>ERZ773144.1514-NODE-1514-length-20684-cov-6.521790_pt1 | contig 20684 bp, 23 predicted proteins | sample MGYA00580849_ERZ773144 | MGnify/ENA primary metagenome ERZ773144 (study PRJEB29015, sample SAMEA2737861) | human gut metagenome | biome: human gut; feature: human-associated habitat; material: faeces | place: China | collected 2012 ...
TTCAAGTCAGCTTTTTGGGTAATTGGGCTATTTTGAATTTGCAACAGCCTCTTTTTTTATCATTCTCCATCTTTTTTTATTATTAATGGTATATTGGCTATTAAAGTTGTCCTTCTTTTATTTTCAGGACTTTGAGCCACTTCTATATTTAGACTGTCTTTATCAATATCTACATATTTAGATATTACAGCTATTATATCATCTTTCATATCTTCAAGTACACCAGAAGGAAGCATTGCTCTATCATGGATCAGAACTAATTTAAGTCTGTCTTTGGCAATATTCTTAGATTGAGTATCATTTTTTTTAAAAAAATCAAAAATTCCCATAACACACCTACTTTCCAAAAACCATTTTTAATTTATCAAAAAATCCATGTTTCACATCTAAATTAAGAAAAGGGACATCTTTTCCTGTCATCCTTAATACAACATTTCTGTATGCTTCTGCTGCTAAGGATTCTCCTTTATATACTAAAGGTTCTCCTTTATTTGTTGATATAACTATATTTTCATCATCTGGAATAACCCCAAGCAGAGGTATTGCAAGAATATCCAAAATATCTTCTACTCCAAGCATATTTCCAGCTCTTACCATATCCATTTTTATTCGATTTATTATAAGTTTTGGACTTCTTATATCATTAGCCTCTAATAACCCAATTATTCTATCTGCATCTCTTGTAGCAGATATTTCAGGGGTTGTAACTACAATAGCTTCATCTGCTGCTGCTATTGCATTTCTAAATCCCTGTTCAATACCAGCAGGACAATCTATTATTATATAATCAAAATCTTTTCTTAAAGCTTCTATCAGAGTTTTCATCTGATCGCCGTTTATATCATTTTTATCTCTGATCTGTGCAGCTGGCAGAAGACATAGATTAGAACACCTCTTATCTTTGATAAGAGCTTGTGCTATTCTGCATCTACCTTCTATTACATCAACTAAATCATAAACTATTCTATTTTCAAGTCCTATTACAACATCAAGATTTCTCAGCCCAATATCAGTATCTATTAAGAGTACTTTATTGCCTTTAAGAGCTAAACCAGCTCCAAGATTAGCAGTAGTAGTAGTTTTTCCTACTCCTCCTTTTCCTGATGTGACTACAAACACCTTTGCCATCTTAATCCACTCCCAACATAAATTTTTGGTTATTCACAAAATGAACGTGTACTAAAATCTTCGATAAATATTTCATTATTTTTGATATAAGCTATTTTGAATCCACCTTTTCTATCTATCTTGTTGGTATCAAGAATTTCTTTTTGCATAGGCTTTGCAATAACTGCACCAATTACCATTTGAATAGGATTCATAAAATTAGCTCCTATAAAAGCATCTGAATCTTCATCTAGACCAGCATAAACAGTACCATTCAAATATCCGAGAACTATTACATTCCCTCTGGCTCTAACTAATGCCCCTGGATTCACGTCCCCTAAAATTACTATGTTTCCATCATATTCCAGCTTGCTCCCAGATCTTAAGGTACCTTTAAAAAATTTTGTAGGTCCTTCTTCTGTTACAGCTTTAAAAAACTTTATTTTGTCTTTTTTTTCAGGTCCGCTTTCAGAAAATACATAAGTGATATTAATATCACTATTTAACTTTATTAGATCAATTAGTACATTTTCCTCTAATTCTGATAATATTCTATTGCTGAATTCAATAGCCAACTGAACATTTCCAATAAAATTCCTAGCTTCTCTTACTTTTTCGACTAAGCTGTCTCTAAGAGTCAAAAAATCTACTTCTGAATTTAAATGTATCACTAATCTGTCTTTTTTTCCTTTTAAAATAACATAATTATTCATAAGTTTCACCTTTTTCACTCAACTTTATAATCTTAGTATATCATATGGTTTTTTTATAAGCAACAATAATCCTTATTTTATTATTTGTAGCAATTGAGAAAAAATGTTATAATTTTCTAAAAATGAAACAAACAAAGAAAGGATATATTATGAAAAAAAACCTATTTAAGGGCAGCGTTGTACTTAATCCTGTTCCTGTAGTTCTTATTACAAGCAAAAATTTAGAAGGTAAAGAAAATGTTTTCACTGTAGCATGGACTGGAACTATTTGTACAAAGCCTCCTATGCTGTCTATATCAATCAGACCAGAAAGACTTTCATATGAATATATAAAAGAAACTATGGAATTTACTGTGAATCTTCCTACCAGAAAACTCACTAGAGAAACTGATTATTGTGGGGTTCGTTCTGGAAGAACTAATAATAAAATAGAAGAAATGAAATTTACTATGATAGAAGGTACAGAAGTAAAAAGTTCATATATTGACGAATGTCCTGTAAATATAGAATGCAGAGTAAAGGATATAATTCCGTTAGGTACTCATGATCTCTTTCTTGCTGAAGTACTTTGTTCACATATAGATTCAAAACTTCTTGATGAAAATGAAAAAATCCACTTTGAATGGGCAAATCTTATAAGTTATTCTCATGGAGAATACTTTCCAATGCCTAAAGAAGCTATTGGAAGTTTTGGATATTCTGTTGCTAAAAAGAAAACTATTGAAAAAAAATCTACAGTAAAAAAGACTGGTGTTATCTCAGCAAAAAATAAAAAAACAGTAAAAAAGAAGGTGAAAAAATAAATGTTAGATAGAATAAACGCCCTTGGACAATTTCTTGTTAACCAAACAGGAAAAACTTTCAATTTTAAACAAATAAAAAATGATCATATGTATCCTGGGATACTTTTTTCTTATTCTGGTGAAGATTATCTTGTAACTCCTGATAAAGCTGAACTTGATCTTACTATTGCACTCATGGCATCTAGAACTTTTGAAGATTATCCTCCAAAGCATGCCAGAAAGTATACTCATAGAAAATTTGAAAAAATAAATAAAAAAGTTCAAGAAAATATTACCTACAAAGGTAAAAAATATGTTATCATTAAATTATAAAGGATAAATATAATTTTTTTGTATATCTCTTAATGAGAAGAATAACTTATTTCATTACAAAAGGAGGGATAAAAATGAAAAAAACTTTTTTAATAGCAGCTGTGTTAGCAATTGTATTTGCAGGATGTACTCGTACTGAAAAACATATAGCTACTGGTGCTGCAGTTGGTGCTGTAGCAGGACATATAATTGGTGGTAATACTGGTACTATAGTCGGCGCTGGTGTTGGTGCTGCATCTGGAGCGATTATATCTGAAAAAACTAAATAAAATGTTTGAGGCTGGTTTTTTAACCAGCCTCACTTTATTTTTAATAACAATAATATTTTTAAATTTTCATTTTCAATATAATCCACAAGCTTTATTAACTTCTTGAACAAAGATAACTCCTCTTCCAGGTTCATCTATATTGATATCTTTTCTTATTGAAGAAACAATTTTTTCAGTTAAAGAGCTTTGGGAAATAATCATAACAATTTCTTTTTCTGGTTCTATAGCCATAGCAAAAAGTTTACTCGTTTCATGAATACCAGAACCTCTTCCATTAATAATGGTAGCTCCTCTTGATCCAGCTTTATTTGCAGCTTCAACAACATGTTCTCCATTACCTTTTTCAACAACAACAACTATAAGATTATACATAGATTTTTCTACACCTCTACTTTCTTCAGGATTATAATTAATTTCTTTCAGTCCTCTAGCACCTATCGCCTCCTTAATAGAAACAGTAAATGCTACTCCTTTATTAGGTTTATTAAAAGAAAACTTTTTATCTAATTCTTCCATTGTGGAATAAATTACACTTCTTTCTCCAGCCATTAATATAATTTCTTTTCTGGATTCATTAATTGCAAGAAATTCCAAGAAAGAACTCCTTATTGTTCCTTTACCTAAACAAACTGTGCTTCCTATAATTCCAAATTTTTTTGCATATTTTATTATTTTACTTCCCAGTCCGTAATCAACTATTATATACATCAATTCAAGTTCTAGCTCCATAAAATTACTCTTCATTTTTTTGTTCTCCTTTCTTTTTCAATTTCATTCCAAAAATAAGTCCTAGTATTTGAAGTGTTATAATTGGCGTCATAGCTACTGTAGCAATCATTCCAAATCCATCAGTCAATATATTTGCTCCTTCTACTGCTTCAGCTGCTCCTTGAGTAAACGCTAAAATAAAAGTTGTAGTCATTGGACCTGTAGCTACACCTCCAGCATCAAAGGCAATTCCAACAAACAATTTAGGAATAAAATAACTCATAAGTATACTTATAATATATCCAGGAAGTAGATAATGCCACAATTGAAGCCCTGGTATAATAATTCTTATCATTGATAATGCAACAGCAATTCCAACCCCAATTGCAAGTGCTACCAAAATAGCCCTTCGCCTTACATATCCGCTTGTTACATTTTCAATTTGATGAGTAAGTACATAAACTGCAGGTTCTGCTAAAATAGTTACAAATCCAAGAATAAAAGCTATAATAATAACATATGTTTTATTATCATAAGAAGCTAAAGTGTACCCAATAATAGCCCCTATATCCATAAATCCTGTATTAACTCCAACTAGAAATAAAAATAGCCCAATAAATGCATAAATAAATCCTTTTATCATTTTCATCATACTTTTTTTATTCATTTTGAAATAAAATTTTTGGAAAAAGAAAAAAATAATAAGCAAAGGTAAAATAGTAAAAAAACCTTCTTTAAATAAAATTGGAATATTTTCTATAAAAGGATCAATTATAGATTTAGACTCTGTAATATTAAATTCAAGTTTTGCTGAGAAATCTCTTGTTCCAGAAAAAATGCTTAATAACATAACTGACATTATTGCTCCTACTGATGCAATAGCAACTAGTCCAAAACTATCTCTTTCAGATGCTTTACTATCTTTTTTCATTGAAGATATACCTACTGCCAAAGCTAAAATAAAAGGTACAGCTAAAATTCCAGTAGTTGCTCCAGAAGCATCAAAAGCAATTGTCAAGAATTCTACTGGTGTAAATAAAGCAAGAATAAATACAACTCCATAGAGAACTGTCAGCATTTTATGTAAAGATATATTAAATAAAATTCTGACAAATCCTGCCGCCAACATAATTGCCAACCCAATAGATACAATTCCAAGAATACTTATACTGGATATTTGTCCAGAAGTAACAATACCAACTTGATCAGCCAAAATAATTAAACCTGGTTCAGCTATTGAAATAAAAAAACCTACAATTAATCCTCCAATAATAACAATCCATATTTTATTTGATTTTGCAAAAGTGGCACCAACCTGGCTCCCTAATGGAGTTATTGCAATGTCTACTCCTATCAAAAAAATAGACAAGCCAACGATTATTAAAAAAGCCCCTATTATAAACCTAATTATTAATGGTATTTCAAGAGGAGTTAATGTAAAATTAAGTACCATTACAATAGCAGTAATTGGAAATATAGAAAATAAAGCTTCTTTAAATTTTTGTGTATAAATATTCATAGTTACCAGTTTCCTTTCCTCATAATAATTTTTATTAATTAATAATTTAGTTAAATATCTTTTATCTTTTTTAAATATTTTAATTATCTTCACCATATTTAATAGCTTTATTTTAACATATTTTTATAATTCACCCTAAGAAAATAAAAGAATTAATTTAATTATATAAAATATTATATTTATAACATAATAAAAAAACAGCTTTCTTAGAATTTAATCTAATAAAAAGCTGTTTTATATTCTTTTACATTTAATTATTTATACAAACATAGGTATTACATAAAGCCCAATTGTTGTAATTACTAACCAAAATACCCAGATAAAAGCCATAAATCCCCATACATCTTTAAGCTTCATTCCCACAACTGACAGTGCTGGAATAACATACAAAGGCTGCAGTAAATTTGTTGCCTCATCTCCATATACAAAAGCATTTATTACATATAACATATTGGCATCTACCTGTTTAGCTGCATCTACCAGCAATGGTCCTTGAACTATCCATTGACCACCTTGAGAAGGAATAAATAAATTTGTTACAGATGCAGATATATATGACCAAACTGGCATAGTAGATGCATTTGCAACATTTATGATTGCTGCAACTACAACAGCTCCAAATCCAGAATCCATCATCATTCCTGCTATTCCTCCATAAAATGGAAACTGAATTATTATCTCAGTAGTTAAAAACATATTTTCTTTATATGCTTCAACAAATTTTCTTGGAGTATTATACAAAAAACAATTTAATGTAATAAACAAAAATATAATAAAGTTTACACTTAAAGCTCCTAAAAACCCTTTTGTTATAAATGTATTTCCTAAAACTAAGATTCCAGATATTCCTATGAGATACATTATTATTCTGCTGCCATTTAATTTATCAGCAACTGTTTCATTTTCTTCTATTTCTTCATTAATTTCTTCATCATCTAAAGCAGTTTTAAATTCTACAATCTCTTCTTTTGGTGGTACGGTAAAAATACTTAGCAATACAGTAAAAACTGCCATGACTATAAATAAAATTACATTTACATTATTATATACAGTATCTGCTTGTGTCAATATTCCTATTTCTTTTTCAAGAAAATGTCCTTTTGTTGCAACAAGAGCATAAACAGATGCACTTGGTCCCAAACATTGTCCCAAAATCATAGTCGAATATCCTGCTGCAATCATCATTGGAAAATGTAATCCTTTTATCTGTTTTGAAAGCTGCATTGCCAGAATAGGAGTGACTACTGTACAGAAAGCCCAGTTTACAAAACTAGAAACATATCCAAAGCCCATCAAAAGTATCATAGCTCCCATTGGTGTTTTTGGTATACCTGCAATCCATCTCAGCACTTTCTTTATTTGTCTTGATTTTGCACACACAGCACATGTGACTACCATAAATGCCATCTGAAATGCAAAAGTCATTTGAGTCCATAATCCATTATACCAGTGTATCACCATTTTTACAGGACTGGTTTTTGTAAAAATTATTCCTAACACAAAAACTATAAAGGTAAGTATCAAACAAAATACAAATGAATCAGGAATCAATTTATCTGCTGCAAACTGAAATTTTTTGCTTAATCTCCATAAAAATGTTCCTTTATTTATTGATTTAGAATTTTCCATATCTTATCCCCCTAATTTTATTCTATATAGTTTTTTGATGTCTTTAACTGTATAATTAATTTTTTATTGAATTTATTTTTAATCTCATTTATTTTTTCTTTTGGATATTTAAAAAATCCTTCTCCTGATTTCATTCCTAATTTACTTTCAAGTACTTTTCTTCTCAATAAAGGATTTGCTTCTTTTCTATTATCCATAACACTCAATAAATTATCTCCTACAGTACACCAAATATCTAACCCTCCTATATCAGCAATTTCTAATTGACCTGATGTTGCATATCGAAATGCTGGCCCAAATTTTAATGCTTTATCTATATCTTCAGGTTCTGCAACTTCCATTTCTATCAATGAAAATACCTCTCTTGCTATTGCCTGTTGTATACGATTAGCAACTAACCCAGGTATATCCTTTAAAATCTTTACAGTCTGCTTTCCAGAATCAGAATAGAGTTTCTCCACCTCTCCATATATTTCTTCAGGCATATTTCCAAAAAAAGATAATTCTGCAATAGGCATTAAATGAGCTGGGTTATACCAATGACATACCATTATTCTTTTTTTTCTGTCTTTGCTTATGTCTCTGCCCATTTCATCTAATTTTAAACTTGATGTATTGCTTGCAAAAATTGTTTCTTTTTTGCAATATTCATCCAGTTCTTTAAATAATTTTTGTTTCAGTTCAACCTTTTCTGGAATTGCCTCTATTACATAATCTGCATCTTTTACAGCATCTTTTAAGTCTGAAAACATTTTAATATTCTTTAATGTTTTTTGAATATCTTCCCTTTTTATAAAATCATTCTCTAATAAAAATAATAATTCCTCTTCTATAACTTTCTTTGCATTTTCTCTTATTTCTGTATTAATTTCATATAAACTGACATTATACCCATGCAACGCAAAAACTTCGGCTATTCCATGTCCCATTGTTCCTGCACCTATAACTGAAATATTTTCTATCATAATTCTTCAACTCCATTTTTCAATCCCAAAATCTCTCTAGCTTCAGCAGGAGTTGCTATTTCATTCATAGAACTTTCAATCAATTTAGCTGCCCTCTCTACAAGCTGAGCATTTGAAACTGCTAATTCTCCTGGTCCATAATATACATTGTCTTCCATCCCTACGCGTATATGTCCCCCCATAGCAATAGCTGTCATCAAAATAGGTATGTGTCCTTTTCCTATTCCTAATGCTGACCATGTACTTCCTTCTGGAATTAAACTTTTCAAGTACACTAGATTTTCTACAGTTGCAGCTGTTCCTCCAGCAGCCCCTAATACAAATTGATAATGTACTGGTTCTTTAAGAACTCCTTTTTTTATATAATATAATGAATTATATATCATTCCTGCATCAAAGATTTCAATTTCTGGTTTTACATTATTTTCCTGCATTGTATATCCTAATTCCTCTAAAAATTTTGGATGATTAATAAATAAGCTATTATGCATCCAGTTCATAGATCCACAATCATAAGAAGCAAGATCTGGTTTTATTAATTTTAAATGTGTCTGTCTAGTTTCATCAGTAGCATTTAGATCGCCAGAAGTCGTTAAATTAATAACTATATCACATTTTTCTTTTATAAGTTTAACTGTCTTTTCGAATTTTTGGATATCCATAGTTCCTTTTCCCATATCATCTCTCATATGAAGATGAGCTACTGAAGCTCCTGCTTTGTAACATTCATATACATCATTTGCAATTTCTTCTGGTGTTAATGGTATATTAGGGTTATCTTTTTTAGATGGCCAAGCTCCTGTTGGAGCTACTGTTATTATTATTTTACTCATATTAATTCATCTCCCATTTTTTATTTTATTAATGTTATAAATCAATAAAGCAAAATTTATGCCATTTTTCTAGAAATGAAAAATTCAGATTTATTCACTAATAACAGAAAAAACTCTCTTTATATACAGATGATTTTTTTCATCATTTAATTAAAAAAAACAATATTTTTTTAAATTATTCTCTTAAAATAAAATGAATAGGCTTGATGATTTTTTTCATCTTGCCTATTCTAAATTTCATCACTCATATTCTTTTAATTTAAGAATATCTATTTCTAAAGCCTTACATTTCTTTACTACTGTTGATTGCTCTATTCCTAAATACTTAGCAGCTTTTCTTGTTGAACCAAAATTTTTTAAAGCCTTAGTTATTATCCTTTTTTCCAAATATGATACTGCTTTTTTTATATCATAATCACTTACTTCTATAAAAAAATCATTACTGTCTATCATTGGAGCTATTTCTCTTGATGTAATTGTTCCAGTTGTATTTATTACCACTATTCTTTCAAGAAAATTTTCTAGTTCTCTAATATTTCCAGGCCACTGATATTTCACAAGAATTTCTACAGCTTCTCTGTCTATGCTGGTATTTTTATTATATTTTTTATTAAAAATACTTAAAAATTCAAATATTAATTCTGGTATGTCTTCTATTCTCTTTCTCAAGGGCTCTATATCTATAGGAACTACATTCAGCCTATAAAATAAATCTTCTCTAAATTTTCCGTTTTTTATTTGTTCCTTAAGATTTTGATTAGTTGAGGCTATAATTCTTATATCTAATTTTATAGACTTTGTTCCTCCAAGTCTCATAATTTCTTTTTGTTGTAATACTCTTAAAAGTTTAGTTTGCAATTTTATTGGCATATCTCCTATTTCATCTAATAAAATAGTTCCTTCATTAGCCAATTCAAACATACCTATTTTTCCATTTTTTTTAGAATCTGTAAAAGCTCCTCCTTCATATCCGAATAATTCTGCTTCTAATAACTCATTTGGTATAGCAGCACAATTTACTTTGATAAAGGGTTTATCCTTTCTAAGACTTTTATAAAAAATTTCATCAGCTATCAATTCTTTTCCTGTTCCTGATTCTCCAGTTATTAATACTGTTACATCTGTCGGAGCTATTGTATTTATCAGAGTAAAAATAGAATTCATTTTTTCACTTTTATATACAAGCTTTTTATTGGATACTTGCTTACTTCTTAAAAATTTTATCTCTTCATCTACTTTTAAAGAAGTTTTCTTTAATTTTTCAATCTTATTTTCCAATTCTTTTAATTCACTGATATCACGATTATTTATAACAACAAGTTCTACTTTTCCATTTGTATCAAATATTGGACTTCCAGTTACTAAAACATCCTTATTTAATTTTATTATCTTTCCAATATTATTTATTCTCTTTTTTTCTTTTATTACATCTAAAGTTACAGCTCCTTTATAAATATCACCTTTAGCAAGAATATCTTTTACATTTTTTCCAATTATCTCTTCCTTTGTTATTCCAGTTATTCTTGTATAGGCTTCATTTATAAAAAGCGTTTTTCCTTCACCATCAGATATATAGATACCATCAAAAAGATTATCTGCTATCTCTTTAAAATCAAAATAATTGCTGAGAAATTCATGATATTCTTTTTGGATAAGTTCATATTTTTCTTTTATCTTCTTATCTTTTTCTATAGCTTCTAAAAATATTCTGTCAATATCTTTCCATAATTTTTTCAAAATATCACTATCTCTCATATTAAATTTTCCCCCCTAAATCTTTTATGCTATTTCACATCTATATGTTCCATTTTTCTTAAATTCTACCAATCCTTCTACTCCACATCTTACCATACTTTCTGTAGCAGAATCGGTATAAAAAGCCATATGTTGTGTTAATACTACATTTGGAAATTGACGTAGATATGCCATATCTCTATTTTGGATAATATCTGATTTTCTATCCATATGATATATTCCGTTTTCATTTTCTATTACATCCAATCCTAAAGCTCCTATTTTCTGATTTTCTATTCCTTTTATTAAAGCTTGAATATCCATCAATTCCCCTCTAGCTGCATTTATCAATATTACTCCATCTTTCATTTTATTTATAGATCCTTCGTTTATCATGTGATAAGATTCATCTGTTAAAGGCAGATGAAGTGATATTATATCTGATTCCCTATACAAAGTTTCTATATCTACATATTGTGCATATTTTTTTATTTCATCACTTTCATATTCACTATTTGCTAATATTTTACACTGAAATCCTGCTAAACTTTTTATTACTGTTCCACCTATTTTTCCAGTTCCTATTATTCCAACAGTAAGGTTTCTTAACTCCCTACCTATCAAACCATTAAGTGAATAATCATTTACATTTTGTCTCCACATAGCTGGCTTGTAATTTCTTATTGCTAAAAGCATAAGCATGATAGTAAAATCTGCTACTCCATTTGGAGCATAATCTGCATTACATATTTTTAATCCTATCTTTTTAGCATAATCTATATCTATGTGGTTATATCCAATTATTCTGGTAGATATATACTTTATTCCACTCTCTTTTATCCTGTCCAACAAGTTTCTTTCTAATTTACTGTGTCCTAAAATACTTATTCCTTCACATCCTCCAGCTATATCAAAAGTTTCTTTTGTAAGTATTTTTTCTGTTTTTATAATTTCTACATCATATTCTTTTTCCAATCTTTTCAATATTTCTTCTTCATCTTTTCTTAATTCAAAAAATGCTATTTTCATATTTCCACCCTATTTTTTTAATTTATTTCAATAATTTATGATATCATATTTATTTATTTTTTTTATATTTTTTATTTTGAAATTTTCTAAAAAAGACATAATTCTATGTTATAATCTCCATAGAAAATATACATAATTTAAGGAGGATATTCTCTTGAAGTTAAATAAAGTTCCCAGGTTCTTATATATCATAATCTGTATTATTTTTTTTACTGGGTGCTCTTCTATCACAGAAAAAATGCTTATCTTTCATGTAGAAAGATCTCTAAATCCTGTTATAATACCATATAGGTCTACTGAAAAAGAGATGAAAGAGTTTTTTGGAAAACCTGATTTTGTTATTGCTAAAAAAAATAGATTTTATGGTATAACTTATTACAATGGAAGTTACTACTTAAATAACACTGAAGAACACAAAGAAATATTAAAAAAACTTCTGCCTGAAAAAATATTAAAAAATGAAGAATCTCTTAAAGAAACTATTCTTACAATATACTTTGATCCTATTGACAGAGTTGTATCAAAATATGATATAAGAAAATATATGGCTCCTCCAGAATATGATCCCAATGCTCTTACACCAGAGGAAAAAGCTGAAATAGAAGCAAAGAAAAAAAAATTAAGAGATGAATTTCGGGACTTATCCCCTTTAGAAGTTTTAAACAAAATAATACTGGAAATATAGGTATAAAAAAAGATAGATGAAAATTTCATCTATCTTTTTATTTTTACCATTCAGCAAATGAACCATCTTTATGTCTCCATATAGGATTTTTCCAATTATGAAGAGTCTTTGAAAGTTCCCTTACTAGTTCTTCATTCACCTCTACTCCTAACCCTGCTTTTGCACATATATTTACATATCCATTTATAAATTTAAAATCTTCTTTATTTTTTACATAATCTAAAACATCCTTTCCTTTGTTATAATGTATGCCCATGCTTTGTTCCTGAATCACAGCATTATATGTTGTTGCATCTAAATGAAGGCATGCAGCAAGTGCTATTGGACCTAATGGGCAATGGGGAGCTACTGCTATATCATATGCCTCTGCCATAGAAGCAATCTTTTTAACCTCTGTAATTCCTCCTGCATGTGATAAATCTGGTTGTATTATATCAACATATCCACTAGATAAAATATCTTTAAAATCCCATCTTGAAAATAATCTTTCTCCAGTAGCTATTGGAATAGATGTAACATTAGCTATATCTCTAAATGATTCTTTATTTTCACACAAAACAGGTTCTTCTATAAACATCAAGTCATATTGTTCCAGCTTTTTAGCTAATATTTTAGCCATAGGTTTATGAACTCTACCATGAAAATCTACAGCAATTCCAAAATATTTTCCTGTTGCTTTCCTTATAGCATTTACTCTTTCTAATACAGCATCTATTTTTTCATATGAATCAATAAATTGTAGTTCTTCGGTAGCATTCATTTTTATTGCAGTAAATCCCTGATCTTGCTTTTCTTTAGCAGCTACTGCTACATCACCTGGTCTATCTCCTCCTATCCAAGAATAAACTTTCATTTTATCCCTGCATTTTCCACCCATCAGTTCATACACTGGCTGATTCAAATATTTACCTTTTATATCCCAAAGTGCCTGATCTATTCCAGCTAAAGCACTCATCATAATTGCTCCACCTCTATAAAAACCTCCTCTATATAATACATTCCAGTGATCTTCTATAGTTAATGGATTTTTTCCAATCATGTAATTATCCATAAGCTCTTTCACTGCACCTTTTACAGTACTTGCTCTTCCTTCTACTACTGGTTCTCCCCATCCAACTAATCCTGTATCAGTTTCTATTTTTAAGAATAACCATCTTGGTGGAATTTCAAATAATTCATACTTTGTTATTTTCATTTTCTATCTCATCTCCTTAAAAAAATAGTCTAGGCAAACACATTACAATATCTGGAAATATCAACAATACCATTTGGGCAAAAGTCATTGCAGCCAAGAATGGTAGTATTCTCTTAGAGAGCTCTACTATTGAACAGTTTGATATTCCTTGTGCTACAAATAGATTCACTCCAACTGGTGGTGTTAAAAATCCTATCTGTGCTGAAATTATAAAGATTATTCCAAAATGTATTGGATCTACTCCTAAGTTTTTCAAGATAGGAAGGAACATTGGTGTAAAAATTAAAATCTGTGCTTCTATTGCCATAAAAGTTCCAGCCACAAATGCTAAAGCTATAAACATTAGATATATTACATATACATTGTTTGTTAATTTCAATATTTCTTTAGCAAATTCCTGTGGAATTTGTGCCATTGTTAAATATCTTGCAAATGCAATTGCAAACCCTAAAATTATTACCACAGTGGATGTTGTCAAAGCTGCCTGCGCTACTATAGCAGGCACTTGTGAAAATTTTAATTCCTTATGAACAAATATACTTATTACTAATGCATAAACAACTGCTACAATTGCGGATTCAGTTGCTGTAAATATCCCACTGTAGATTCCTCCCAGAATTATAAATGGAATTAACATTGACCACTTAGCATCCCAAACTGCTTTAAAAAAATCTTTGCCTGACAATCTTTCAACTTTTTTACTTCTATAATTATTTTTTTTAGCTATTATATATACAGTTACTATTAAACACACTGTCAAAAGTGCTCCAGGTACAAATCCTGCAAGAAATAATTCCCCTATTGATACCTCTGCTGTAATTGCATATATTATCATTGTAACTGATGGAGGAACTAATACTCCCATAGAACCAGAAGCTGCTGTTAAAGCTCCAGCAAAGGCTGTATCATATCCTTCTTCCTTCATAGCTGGAATCATCATTGCCCCAATAGCTGCAACTGTTGCTGGAGAAGATCCTGAAATAGCAGCAAAGAAGAAACAAGCTATAACTGTTATTATCCCCAGCCCCCCATAAACATCTCCTACTAATGAAGTAGCAAGCTTTATCAGCCTATTGGATATCCCTCCCTTTTCCATTATTAATCCTGCCAAAATAAACATTGGTATTGCTAGAAATGTATAACTATCCAATCCTGTAAAAACTGTTTTTGCTACAAATTCTACACTTATCCCACTTATAAACAATCCTATCAGTCCAGAAATACCTATACAATATGCAATAGGAATTCCTATAAATATGGCAATTATAAATACTATCATCATTATCATAAATATCTGCATTGTTATTCTTTCCCTCCTTTGATTTCAGCAATCAAAACCTGGAAAGCTCTGCAAGCTCCAAATAAGAAAGTCAGCGGAATTATTCCATAAACTAAATACATAGGAAGTCCCAAAGCAGGAGATAACTGTTCCATCTCATATGTTGTCATAGATATTTTTAATCCTGCATATCCTACTAACAATAATAACCAAATCATTACTATATCATTAAATATAAAAATACATTTTTTTATTTTGTTCTTTACATAAATATCTATCAATTCCACTCTAACATGTTTTTTTCTTTTCAAAGCCAATGAAGCTCCAGTATAAACCATTAAAATAAATAAATATCTACTTAATTCCTCTGTCCATGATAAAGAGAAATTGAGAACAAATCTGAATAATATTTGCAGTACTCCCATAAGTACAAGCAACAACATTGCTCCAGTTATTACATAGTACTCAAATTCTTTTCTTTCGCCCATCTTTATCTCCTATTCAATTAAAAATTTATTTTATTGCTTCTTTAAGTGTTTTATACATATCTTTATTAATTTTATCTCCTTCTTTTTCTAATATTGGAGCTACTATCTCTTTTATTTTTGTTTTAAATTCTTCAGAAGGTTCAACAAATACTAACCCTGTTTTTGCCATTTCTTCTCTTGCTGTTTCATCATCTTTTGCCACTGATTCCGCCATATAAGCTATAGCTATATCAGCAGATTCCTGCATTATAGTTTGTTGTTCTGGTGTCAATGAATCGTAGAAATTTTTTCCCACTACTAATACAACCCAGCTGTAAACATGTCCTGTCATTGTTCCATATTTTTGAACTTCAGAAATTTTTTGAGAATAGATATTCATCATTGGATTCTCTTGTCCATCAACAACTCCTTGTTGAAGAGCAGAGAATAATTCACTGAAAGGCATTGGTGTAGGGTTTGCTCCTAAAGCTCTAAACACTCTTAAATGTAAAGGATTTTGCATCGTTCTGATTTTTAGTCCTTTAAAATCTTCTAAAGTTTTTATTTCTCTTGCATTGTTTGTTACATGTCTAAAACCAAATGGTCCAAAACCTAATCCCACATATCCTGCCTTCTCTAATTTTTTTAATAATTCTTGTCCCCATTTACCATTACATACTTCCATAGCTTTTTCTTGACTATCAAATATGAAAGGGAAAGATAAAAACTGAAATTCTTTTACAAATGTTCCTAATACTGCTGGATCTGGTAGATTCATGTGTGCTGCTCCAAATTTTATTTGTTCAAGAACTTCTTGATCAACTCCTATTTGATTTGATGGATAAAGTTCTACTCTTATCTCTTTGTTTGTTTTTTCTTCAAGATTTTTCTTAAAAAGCTCCATTCCTTTATACTCAAAATGTGATTCTGGAACGCCTAACCCTACTCTCATAACTTTTTCAGCATACCCCAATGTTGATAAAATAATAAACATGCATACCATTAAAAATCTTTTCATCTTCACTCCTCCTAATTTCTTAATTTAAAATTTCTGATATTTTTTCTGCTGTATCTTTTATTTTCTTCCCTCTTCTTTTTGTTTCCTCTCCATCTATCGTTGTGTATAGCCCTGCTAAACTTATTGCTCCAAATATTTTCCCTTCTTGGTATATTGGAGCTGCTACACAAGAAACCTCTATATCTCCTTCTCTATAATCTATAGAATATCCTCTCTTTTTTGTTTCCAAAATATCTTTTTTTAGCTTATCTGAATCAATTATTGTATAGTCTGTCTTAGGTTCTAATTTTGTTCTAGAAATATACTCTTCTAAGTCTTTTTCAGAATAAGTTGATAAAATTGCTTTTCCAAGTCCTGTATAATATAATGATTTTCTGCTTCCTAATACTGCTGTAGTCCTCACAGTTTTTGAGCTTTCTATCTTTGAAAGATATAATACATCATCTTCATCCTTCAATCCAAAAAATAATGTATCATTAAATTCATCAACTAATTCTCTTAAAAATGGTGTTACTATATCTAATATTTCCCTTTTTTCTCTCATTTTTAATGAAAGTTCAAATATTTTATTTCCAAGTTGATACAATTTTAAACTTTCATCACAACAATAAAGATAATTTTTAAAAACTAAAGCTTTTACTATATCATCCACAGAACTTCTTGGAATTTCCAATTCTTTTGAAAGCTGTGTTATTGTCATTCCATTTTTTGAGTTAGAAATTTTTTCAAGTATTTCCATTGTTTTTAAAGTCGACTTATTCAACATAATATCCCACCTTATTTTTTACTTTGTTCCCAGATTTTCAATGCTCCTATTGTTGCTAATTCGCTAGATATTATCATTTGAATATCGTTATCTAACTTCATTTCTGATAATAATTCAAATAATCCTTTAGCAATTATATTTCCCCCAGCTATTATTAGTTTCTTATATTTCTTTAAATAACCATTTTTTTCCAGAGAAGATATATCTTCACTTAAAACTAACCCTAAAAGATAGTTAGATTTTTCATTTATTGTAAGTTTTTCTGATAAATCCAAGCCTCGCAGCATAAATGAACCTTGGTTTATTCCATATTTTCTTCCAATTTTATTCCCCAACATTAAATATTTCTTTTCTATTTTATCTGCAAATTTTTCATCCACAGAAGTCTTTAATATAGTATATTTAGTCATCACATCATAGATTTCTCCACTCATAGTTGTAAGAAGATCCACTATGTTTCTGTTGTCTACTTCTATGAACTTATTATGTGATCCTGGAAGAATTACAAGTACTGGTTCATCTACTTTTATCTCCTCAAGTATCCCAAATACTTCTACTTCTTCTCCTCTTATCACATCTATACTTTTTAAATGTTCTTTTTTAAAATATTTTTTTTCTACTTTTATTCCTGTTATTAAATATATTTCAAATTCAAAAAATTTTACTTTTACTATATTTTTAGAAAATTTTTCTAAAGAAACAGGTACATGCAAATGTTCTATTTCTTTTAGTCCTAAAGCTGATGTTATCATTCCAGAAGCAATTATGCATTCAATATCTTCTTTTTCTATTTTATTCTCTTCTATACACTCTTGTAAAAGTTTATATAACTCACTTTCAAATTTTTCTTTTCCAATTTTTACTCCATAATTTTCTTTTCTTTCAAAAATTATTTTTTTTTCTTCTACAATTCTGATTCTTAAATTAGAAGTTCCTGCATCTATTGTTACAATTTTTTTCATTCTCACCATTTCCTTGCTAAAAACTTTCAGCAGCTTTTTTTATAGCAATTATATTTTCTCTTAATTCATTAAATCTTCCTGCTTTTATAAGTTTGTTATCCACTAAGGAACTCCCTATTCCAAGACAGCTGAAACCAGCTTTTAAGAATTCAGAAATATTATTTGCATTAACTCCTCCTACTGCCATACATTCAAGATCGTTAATTGGCCCTTTAAGAGATTTTAAATAAGAAAATGGTACTTCTCCTGCTGGGAATAATTTTAAAATTTTACAACAGCTATATTTCTTAGCTTTCATAGCTTCAGAAGCTGTAAAAAATCCACATACACATAATATTCCAATCTTTTCTGCTTCTTTTAATATTTCTTCATCCATATTAGGTGTAAGTATAAATTTAGCTCCATTTTTTACAGCAAAATTTAATCCCTCTAATGTTACTACTGTCCCTGCTCCAATTATAAAATCTTTAGAATATTTCTCTTTAAGTATTTCAAACTGTTTTTCTACATTTTTACTATTTAATGTTATTTCAAGAATTTTAATTTCTTCTTCTTTTAAAATCTCCAATGTACTTTCAAATTTTTCTAAAGGAACATCTCTTAGTATTGCTACTATTTTTTCTTTTCTTAATATATTTAGTAATTCTTCATACATACTTTTTACACCTCCTAACTCATACCGTAAATACGTTTATTACATGTATATACATTATATTGTTGATATAAATATATAACATTTTTTATTCTGTGTCAATAAAAAATACATAAAATTCTAAAAAAGTTTCTTTTGTATATTTTTAAACGTATTTACGTTATGAAAACCGAAATATTGTCATCTGATAGAACTTTTTTTACACAAAAAAAGACAGAGAATAAATCTCTGCCTCTATTTTTAGGTATTATTTAAATTGTTTGTCTTATATTTTTGGGAGTTATTTCCAATACTCTTGTTAAAAATGGAAATTTTTCTTTCATCATATCAAATTCTTTTCCTGAATCAAGAAATGCTGCTGTTCCTTCTATTACAAACCCTGTTCCCATTCCAATTTTGCCTTGAACATCTGGACTTCCTAATGTTAATATCACCTGATTATTATTTTTTATATTTTTTTCAGTTTTATGAAGCCATGCAGCTGGAATTAATATCTTATCCTCATCTGCAATCTGCAAATATTTGTTCCATGTATTAGAAACATGAACATTCCCCTCTGCCCAAGTTGTAATAGATACAACTCCATTGTGTGCTAAAACATTTTTAAAGATTTCATTGAACATAATTTATTCCTCCTAATTTTATATTTTTATTGGTAGTAATATTATTTACAATTTTCCTTTTGCTATTCCTTTTTCTTATTTTGAATAAAAAATGGCTGCTAGTTGGCAGCTTTTTTTGTTTTCCTCTTTCTTTTTTTTAATTTTTAAGTTAATATATTCATTATGGTTAATAAAATAAAACCTCTTAAATATATTTTCTCCAATTACTTCTTTAAGTTTTGGAGAACTCACAATAATAAATTTCCTGCTATTTTACATCATTCCATTTTTTCTAATGTAATTAAATTTTTGCGCTGTGGTGATATTAGTTTTGGTTTCTCTAAATTTGTTTGCTCTCAGTGTGGTCATACTCTCTTTGTTCCTTTTTCTTGCAAGTCTCGTTTTTGTTCTTCTTGTGGTAAAATTTATGCTGAAAATTGGGCTAATCAACTTTTTAATGTGCCTCATCTACATATGACTCTTTCTTTACCTAAAGGTCCTGTTAGAGATTTCTTTTTTTAAAATAGATTTCTCTTAAAAGATTTAGCTGAAGCTGCTAATCAATCTATCAAATATTCTTTTAATAAATTCGCTGTTAAACATTATGGCAATATTTGTATTATTCATACTTTCGCTAGAGATGTTTCTTGGAATCCTCATATTCATTGTATCCTTACTATGAGTGGCTTTGATTCTAATAATAATTGGATTTCTTTTAAATCCTTACCTTGGAAAGTTTTGAGAGCTTCTTGGCAAAAATGTACTTTAGATATCCTTAGTGATTTTGCTAAAAAAAATAATTCTATTCCCATAAAAAATACTATTTCTTTAACTTATCACAAGTATCCTAACGGATTCTATGTTAATAGCGATAATTTAATCAACAACTCTAAACAAATAGCTAAATATATTGGGCGCTATCTTGCCAAACCTGCTATTGCTGAATATAGAATTACTTTTTTTAATTCTTCCATTGTTAAATTTTGGTTTAAAAACCCTGACTCTAACAACAAAATTTTTCTTACTCTTGATATCAATACATTCATTGGAAGACTGCTTGCTCATATTCCTCCTTCTAATTTTAAAATGGTTAGAAGATTTGGTATTTACTCTAGAAATTCTAATATTAAAAAACCCATGAATTTTCGAATTTTCATTCCTAAAATTACATGGGCTCAAAAAATTTTTAAGACTTATGGAGTTAATCCTTTGGTATGCAATAAATGTAATTCAACTCTTACCCTCGTTGAAATTTTTCATTGCGCTTATGGTTTCATATTTCCCAAAAATTCATCTCCATAAATTAAAGACTTCATTCTTTCTCAAACCATATCTTACCCATATGGTTTTTTGTCATTTTTTGAAATCTTTTATCTCTATCCTTAATATATCAAATTTTTATTTTTTTGCATATATTTATCTTAATTTTTATTTTAT
>ERZ773144.1515-NODE-1515-length-20673-cov-6.970705_pt1 | contig 20673 bp, 23 predicted proteins | sample MGYA00580849_ERZ773144 | MGnify/ENA primary metagenome ERZ773144 (study PRJEB29015, sample SAMEA2737861) | human gut metagenome | biome: human gut; feature: human-associated habitat; material: faeces | place: China | collected 2012 ...
TTATAATAGATTTTTTAAATGAGGATATAGTTCCTGATGAAGAACTTTTAGAAAGGTTAAAAGAAAAACATAAAGTAAAATAGGTATTCTATAAAAAGGAGGAGTGATGAAAGAATATTACTTGATAAATGAAGTTTCAAAAATAACAGAGATTCCAGTTTCTACTTTGAGATATTATAGTACTGAAAATTTGATTACTCCAGCTTTTAAAGATAAAAATAACAATTACAATTACTATTCTTTAGAGCAGATTTTTAATTTAAAGCTGATAAATTATATAAGAAATCTGGGAATTTCATTAGAACAGATAAGGGAATATGTTTTAAATAAAGGAGAAGATAATTTAGAAAAAATATTAAAAGAGATAATTTCAGAGATTCAAAATAAAATTATAAATTTAAAAATGCAGAAAAAAATAATAGAAAAGCATTTGATAAATTATAAAGTAAGTAAGAATGTTGAATTAAATATTCCTTTTATAAAAGAATTTGAAGATATAAAAGGAATAGAAATTTCTTCTGATAAGAAAGTTTTTCAGAAATTTTCACTTAAATTTGATTATAAATATTTTGGACTTAAGTTTTCTAAAAATGATTCACAGGAAGATATAATAGGATCACATCTATATATCTCTTTTAAAAATAAAGATAATAAAGCTATTATTGCGAACAATGGAAATTATGTCTGCATACAGAGTGAGAGTTTTTTTAGAAGAGATGATATATTAGAGAATATAAGGAAAGTTCAAAAATGGAGTGAATCACAGAAAATTTTAATTTCTGAAGATGCCTTTGTTTTTTTTGAAGAGGAATATACTTTATTTAAGGAAAATTCTAAAGCAAAATATATAATTATGCTTCCAATCAATAAAGAAAGAGATAATTAAAATTAAAAAATAACCCAGCTCCTAAATTATGGAACTGGGTTATTTTAATATGTAGAAGAAGGATCTTCATCTTCATAGAGAAAACTCTGGTCCTTTTCATTTTGTTTGAAGTATTGAAAATATCTATTTCTATCCCCTTCAAAAAGTTTTAAAAGAATAACATTACATACTTCAGCATGAAGTATGAAAGAATTGAAGAAACTTGTATTGTCTGTTTCAACTGGGATAAATATTGAAGCATAAGATGCAATTTTAGTAAAAATATTATTTGTTATAACAACTGAAGGAACTTTTTTAGCGTGAAGAAGCTCCATCATCTGTACTTCATCTTTTAGATATTTTGGTACACTGAAAAATATTACACAGTCATCTTTTGTTACATGGGCTATTTTCTCAAATAGACCATATCCTCCCTCAGATATAGTTACAGCTTCAAGTCCGAGAACCATGCAATGCCATCCAAGCATTTCAGCAACAGCTCTGCTGCTTCCTACACCAATGACAAATATTTTTTTTGATGTCTGCATAAGTTTTACTACATTATCTATTTCTTCTAAATCAAGATCCATATAGAGTTTCTGCATATTCTTTATATCAGCATTTATCATTTTTTTTACACTGTTATTGTCCTCTCTGTCATTGTTCCAATTATCCAGCATTTTATCAATGACACTTTTTCTCGCTTCCAGTTCTTCTGCAAGATATTCTTTAAGTTCATTATATTTAGAAAATCCTATTTTTTTAGAAAATCTCAATACAGTTGCATCACTGACATTAAGTTCTTTTCCTAGTTCCAATGAAGTCATCATAATAACTTTTTTAGAGTTTTCACATATGTATTCTGCTATCTGTTTTTCAGCTTTAGTAAGATTATTATAATTCTTTCTATATAGCTTTGCAATTCCGGTCATAGATAATACCTCGCATTTCTTTTCTTTTATCATAAAATAATTTAAAGATAAAAGCAAGGAATATTTCTAGACATTCATGCATATAAGAGCTGAAATGATGATACCTGTTCCTATATATTGACGCATTGTGAGCTTTTCTTTAAAGAAAAGAAAATTCACAAAATTAACTAAAAGTATGACTGAAATACTGTATGCTGGGAATACCAGATAAGCAGGAAGTACAGCAACGGCTTTTAATTGTGCCAATGTAGTAATCTGATTAGGTATTCCTATAAAAAATCCAATAAGTATTTCCTTCAGGCTGAGTTTTTTTATACTTTTTATACTTAATATAAGACTGAATATGAAAGAAAAAATAAATGTATAAAAAATAAAATGTCCCTGAAGATTTGAACTGCCGAAGTGGCCATATATTTTTGCCAGAGTGTCTACCATACCTCCAGCTAAAAATAAAGCTATAAGAAGAAAGGGAGAAACACTGGCATTTCCATCAGTTTTATCCTTTTTGTTGATGTAGTATATAGAAAAAATAGCCAGAATACATCCTATTATCTGCATTTGATTAGGGTACTCCTTAAAAAGGATAACGGATACAAGGATGGGGATAAGAAGCCCCAGTCTATTATATGTAGTAGTGAGGGGGGCTCCATTTTTTTTCATATTTACCTGCATAAGATAGAGGCAGGCAATATATAATACAGCATTTACCACAGCAAGAAGAAGTGTATATATATAATCTCCATCAAAAGAGAATATGCTTTCCTTTCGAATGACAAAATATGCTAATATACCACCAAAAAGATAATTAAAGGTATTTACATTGAAACGGTTGCTTTTTTCTTTTTCTGACAATCTTATGATGAAAGTCATAAATGTATTTGATAAAACTGCTATGATTAAATACAGCATTCATTCACTTCCTCGACTTCTCTATCTTTGATAGATGATTTTTCCATCAAGCATAGTGAAATCAACTTTGATATTTTTTATCTCTTCATCTGGTACTTGAGAAAGATCTCTGTCTATAATTACAAGGTCTGCTAATTTATCAGCTTCTATACTTCCTTTGAATTTCTCTTCTCCATTAAGTACAGCACCATTGTATGTCATCATTCTGAGAGCTTCTGCCTTAGTTATTTTTTCCTCATCTCCAAGAGAATATCCTCTTGATCCTTTTCTAGTTACAGCTGCATACATGTTTATAAAAGGATTCAGGTTTGAACAAGGCATATCAGTAGTTAAAGAAACTATTATTCCATTATCTTTATAAGTCTTTAATGGAGTAAATGATGTTTGCTTATCTCTAGGGAGCAGAGAATCATATCCATCTGCTTCTACATAGATGAAGCTGGCTTGTGCAGCTACCATTATTCCTACTTCGCTCATTTTTTTAAGAGTTTCCTCACTTGGATAATAGGCATGTATTATAGAGTGCTGATGTTTTCTAGGATTAGCTTTTACAGCTTTGTAGATAGCATCTACAGCTTTATCTATAGCTACATCTCCCATTACATGGATACCAATATCCCAGCCAGAATCATGAGCCGATTTTATATATTCATCAAGTTTAGTGATATCAAGTCTTAATGGGAATTCTCTCAACGAATCTTCACCTTTGTAATTCCAAGATTTTAAAGCTGTCATTGATGTAAGTCCACCATCTATTGCCATTTTTAATGAAGAATAACGTATCCAGTTATTTCCATAACCAGAAGAGAAATTATAATCATTAAGAAGCTGATCAAGTTCTTTTTCATTTTGCTGCAATGTAAATCCATGCCAGTTAGGCATAAGATTTATTCTGCATTTAAGTTCATTTTTCTTTAATAAATCATGGTAGGCTTTACATACTCCAGAACTTACTCCTGGTTCTGTAATACTTGTAATTCCATATTTATTATATTCATTTATTGCAAGAGATATAGACTTTTCTAATACAGGAATAGAAGGCTCTCCTTCTCCTGCTCCAAAATCATCGCTTCCAAAAGGACCAGGCATAACTTTTCTAACTAAAAGAACAGCATTTCCATGAAGAACACCAGTAGGTTCTCCATTTTCATCTTTTTCTATATGTCCTTTTGGAGGATCAACAGTATCTTTAGTGATTCCAGCTAATTTTAACGCTTTAGAATTTACAGAGCAAGCTCCAAATATTCTTTCCAATACAACAGCATTATCAGGAGATGCAACATCCAAATCATAACGATTAGGAGCTCTGTTCTCCTCAAATTGAGATTCTATCCAGCTGCCTCCTTGTATCCATGTTCCCTCAGGAACTTCTTTTATTCTTTCTATAATCTTTTCCTGAAGCATTTTCATACTGTCAATACCAAAAAGGACAATTCCCTCAAGCATTAAACCAGTTTCCCAAGCATGATTATGAGCATCATTGATACCAGGGATAAGGCTTCTTCCTTTTAAGTCTATCAGTACAGTATTTTCAGTTTTCATTGACAGTATTTCATCATTGCTTCCAACTGCTGCTATTTTATTACCTGATACAGCTGCAGCCTCATAAACACTGTCTTTTTCATCTACTGTATGAACACTCCCGTTATAGAAGATATAATCTGGAAAATATATTTTTGATTTATTCATCATTGTACTCCTCCTAAAATTTTACCATTTCTTTTTTCAGCTATTTTAGAAAATATGAAAAGAGCTGCTACTATTAATATTGCTGTAACTATAAGTCCTAGTATTGGAGAAATAAGTCCACCTACAAGGAAACCTACAATTGAAGATATTCCAACAGTCATACTGTAAGGAAGCTGTGTTTTTACATGTTCCACATGGTCAGAACCAGCTGCTGTAGATGCAAGAATAGTAGTGTCAGATATAGGAGAACAGTGATCTCCAAATACTCCCCCGCTTAAAGAAGCCCCTATCATAAGTTCCATTGGTACTCCAAATGTGTGAGCTATTGGCAGAGATATTGGCATGATTATAGCCCATACACCCCAAGAACTTCCAGTAGAGAAACCAACAAAAGCACCAACTACAAACAGGAATGCAGGCATAAGACCAGCAGCTATATTGTAATGTGCAACTATATTTATTAAATATCCTTTAAGGTCCATAACCCCTGTCAATGAACCAATAGACCATGCTAATACCAATATGATTGGAATGTCAGAATTTAAAGCTACTCCTTTACAGAACATAGGAACAATGTCAGCATATTTAAATATTTTAGCCTTTGCACCCATTATTCCAGCAGCTATTGAAGCAACTAAAAATCCAGTAGTGATAGAAAGAGATATATTAGAATTAACAAAAGCTCCTCCTATACCATTTTCTCCAGCTTTTCCAGTCCACAATATCATAGCTATCAATGTAGCAAATAGTGCAAGAAGCGGGATAATAAAACTAGCCAGTGTTATGTTTGAATCTTTAAATAAAGTTTCTTCATCCAAATCATATTTTCCCATTGGATTATCCTTTTCACCTATAAGTTCACCAGTTTCAATTGCTCTTTTTTCAGCTTTATACATAGGCCCAATATCCAGATTAAATATGATGACAAAGAATAGAGCAAGCATACCGAACATTGCATAGAAATTATATGGTATAGCTTTCAAATACGTAGTCCAAGGATTGTCTGTTATACCCAGCAAAGCAAATTGTGTAGCTATAAGCCCGATTGCATAAGTGCTGTAACTTGTGATAGGAGAAAGAGTTGCAAAAGGACATCCCATAACATCACAAATATAAGCAAGTTTAACTCTAGATATTCTAAGTCTTTCAGTTATTGGTCTCATGATAGCACCAAGTGTAAGAGTAGGTTCTGTGAAAATGAAGGCAAATGCTGCAAAGTAAGCTGTAAGCTGGGCACCTTTTCTTGTTTTTACTCTCTTAGAAGCATAATCACCAAATGCTTTTGCTGCTCCAGAAACTTTTATCAAATATACAAATCCTCCACAAGACACAATAAGCATTATCATTCCTGCATTCCAAGTATTCCCAATAAGCGGAATGAAGAAATCTGAAATCATTTTTGGAAATCCGATAATTGGGTTCCAATCAGAGATAATGGTAGTTCCAATCCAAAGACCTAAAAAAAGTGAAAAAACCGTTTGTTTTGTCACCAGAGCCAGTATAATAGCTACCAGCGGTGGAATGACAGATAAAATTCCATACTCCATAATTTTGCCCTCCTTGATTTAAGATAAAAGTTATTAAATTCAACCCCATGTAGTCGTTACTATATTTATAATTTAAAAATGTAGTAAAGTCAAGATAAATTTTTTTAAAACTTTGTAAAAAAAACATTTTAGAGAAATATAAGTTCTAAAAAAATAGAAGGAAAGAATATTTATAATATAAATGACAAGCAGAAATAATATATAAAAAATTGAAAATATTTTATTAATCTGCTACAATTTAATAAAATAAAAAGTCGTAGAAAAAAGGGGGAGTTTTTATGAAAATAAAAAAATTAAGAATAGAATTATATATATTTTTAGAAGAAACAGCATTTTGTCAGGAGGAATTGAATGAATGAACAGTTAATCTGTTTAAAAGAAGTTAATGAAGAGAATTATGATGAATGTATAGCATTAGATGTCAATGAGGAACAGAGAGCTTTTGTTGCTCCAAATATCTATTCAATGGCCCAGGCATATATTTATAGAGATACAGTTAAATTATTTTGTATATATGCTGCTGATACTCTTGTAGGGTTCACGATGTTTAATCTGGAAAAAGAAAAAGATGAGTATTGGATATGCCGTTTTATGATGGATAAAAATTATCAGAGAATGGGGTATGGAAAGAAAGCTATGAAAGAAATAGTAGAATTTTTAAAAAAAGAGGGAATAAGAAATATAAAAATATCTTTTGAACCAGAAAATATACTGGCTATGAGATTATATTCTGCCTGTGGTTTTAGAGAAACAGGAGAAGTGGATGCAGATGGAGAAATTGTTATGGAATTTAAAATAAGGTAATATGAAAAAACTGGTATAAAAGATTTTTTCTTTATATCAGCTTTTTTTATGCATTTATTTGTGCTTAGTTATTAGTTTTGGTAAATCTTTCCATATAAATACTGTTGACATAGCAGAAGTGTTATCAAAGTAATTTATAAAATCATTCAAGTATACAGCACCTAAATATTGATATATCTTTTCAGCTTTGTTGTTTCCTCTGAGAATAGATATAGTCATACTGTCATAACCATTTTCCAGAGCAAATTCAGTAGTTTTTATAATAAGTGATTTTCCAACTCCTTTATTTTGAAATTCAGGTGATACATGAAGTGAATCTAAATAGAGGCATTTTTTAATATGTTTATAGGGTTTGCTTGCAGCAAGAGATGTAATAGTTCCTGTGTCATCTAAATGAATAAAAATAACATTATTATTATTTTCTAGATATTCAGTCCATTTTTTCTCTGCTTGTGCATATGTTAGAGAATTGAGATAATCACTTGGAAGAATATTTTTATATGTTCTTCTGCGGCTGTCTATATAGATTTTAGAAATAGTTACTATATCATTTTTATTAGCTTTTCTAATCATTTCAACTCCTTTTTGGGTACATACCAACAAAATTATTATTGATTATATACATATTAAAACAATATGTTATTTTAATATATATTTTTCCATGACATAGTTTGTAAGAAAAATTCCTTTTTTTTCGATCTGCTGTTCTTTTATTAATGAGTATCCTATTTTTTCAAAGAAAGGTTTGGCAGTAGTTGAAGCTTCTGTTATTATTGTGCGTATACATATTTTCTCTGCATAGCTTTCAAGTTCTTTGACTATAGAAGAAGCAATTCTTCTAGACTGGTAATTTTTATGCACAAATAATCTATTGAGGTAGCCATTTTTTTCTATATCTCCAAAACCAACAATATCTCCATTTTTTTCAGCTATAACAGTAAAATTTTCAGAAAGAGATTTTTGCCATGTATTATATTTTTCTTCAATATAATTGTCAGGTGCCCATACAGAAAGCTGCTCATCATTATAATCTTTTTTATTTACAGTTCTTACAGTATCATAGAAAAGTTTTAATAATTTAAGGCAGTCATCAGATTTATATTTTCTTAATATCATAACGTCACCCCTTATAAAATATTATATAGCTAAATCTGAAAGAAAACAATAAAATAAAAGATATATATTTGAGCTTTAGTTTTAAAGAGCAGCAGAGAAAAAATATGGAGTATAGTTTAAAATATAGAAATTTAATAAACTTGCTTTATAAAAAGCTATATATATTTTAAAGTATATTGAATGTTATATATAAATTAACTTTTTATATTGAAAATACTATAAATAAGAACAAGAGAGTGAAATAATCATCTTCTTTTTATGTTAATCTGTTTTTATATCATCTTCTTTTATCTTTTCTCTAAAAACCTCTATTGATGAAAGATCATTCTTATTGTATGTTATCTTCATTGAAATATCTTTTCCATCACATACAGTTGATTCTCCATCTTTTAAAGAATATATTTTAATAAGAAATTTTAAATTAGATGGATACTGACTTTCTTTTTGTGCTATCTTCATTACTTCCATATGAAGTTCAAAAAGTGTCTTAAATTTCTTTTTAACAGTAAGATAAGCTTTTTTTACAGGAGTATTTTTTAATAAAAGCTGTTCTAAATAGATATCAAAACTTCCTGTAAAATTCTTCAAAGCATAATCAGCATTGGTTCTGACATATTCTTCTCCATGTTCAGCTAAAGCTTTTAATACAATGGAGTATATCTCAGAGAAATTTTTTACCTCTTTTCCTATCTTTATCATAATATCATTTATTATAGCTGTATTGCTATTTTCAACTATCTGTTTTTCAAGAGTTATACCTAATATTTTTGCACTTTTATAATCACCGCTTTTATTTTTAGTATATAAAAGCGGAAGCTGTCCATTATCTTCGAGATCTTTCAATACTGGCATAAGCAGATTTTTTTCAATATCATAATATCTCTTATATGAGTCTTTTATTTCAAGAAGATGTCTTAAAGTTTCTATAGTAATGTATACACTGCTTTCAGGAGATTTTTTTACATACTGATAAAGACGATATGAGAATTTTTCTTTAAATGTAAGCACTTTATTAATTCCAAGTTTTTCATAATTAGTTCCTTTTTTAAAAGAACTTGCTATTTCGTCAGAAAATATCAAAGTGATGTCATTATCAGATATATAAAAAGATTGAAGTATACTTAAATAAGACAGATACTTAGAGCTGTCTGAGGAAAGAATGATGTATTTATTCATAAAAGAATTAAGAAATTTTATTCCCTCTTCTTGAGTTCCAAAATCAAGATATTTTAAAAATTCTTTAAAGAGAAGAGTTACATTTTTATTTTTTATTGATAAAGTTTTGATGAGATTTCTCTCTTTTTTATTGAGATGTTTTGAAAATTCTACTTGAATATCTTTTTGAAGTATATCAAAATTCATAAAAATCTCCTTATTAAAAAATTTTTTTATATTTTTGAATATTTTTTTTCTGAAAGTTAAACGAAATAAAATAAAGATATTTTCGTTATATCTACCAAATCATACCATATACCATATTTTATTTCAAGAATAATAATTAAATTAGAACTTTAAAAACGATATGCGGTCATAAAAATGCGAATTTTGACATTTTATTTTACTAGTGCTAATATAGGTATGACCTTAAAAAATCAAAAATATCAAGGAGGTAATGAACATGGATTTAGATTTAGAAGAAGTGGCAATGACAATAGTAGGTAACGCTGGTGAAGCAAGAAGTTTAGCTTATGAAGCATTAAGAGAAGCAAAAACTGGAAATTTTGATAAAGCAGAGGAACTTTTAAAAGAATCAAGAGAAAAATCTCTTGTAGCTCATGGGATGCAGACAGAACTTATATGTAATGAAGCAGATGGGAATGGAATAGCTATGAATCTTTTGATGGTCCATGCTCAAGACCATCTTATGAACTCGATTCTGGCTAGAGAATTAGTTGAAGAACTAATAGATGTATATAGAAGAATAGGAGTGGAAAAATAATGAAGAAATGGGCTATGATTGCTACTTGGAGAATGGCTGTTGAAGGGGTTACTCTGGGAGCTGATATATTAAAAAATGGTGGAAAATGTCAGGATGCTGTAGAGAGAGCAATAATGGAAGTTGAGGACTATCCATTTTATAAGTCAGTAGGATATGGCGGACTTCCAAATGAAGTATGTGAAGTTGAACTGGATGCTGCTTTTATGGATGGAAGAACACTTTCTATTGGTGCAGTAGCTGGAATAAAAGATTATAAAAATCCTGTATGTATAGCGAGAAAACTTAGTGCAGACAGATTTAATATATTCCTTGTGGGAGAAGGAGCAGAAGCTTATGCTCACAAGAATGGTTTCATAAGACAGAATATGCTTACTGAAAGAGCAAAAAAGACTTGGGAATTAAGAATGAAAGAGATAACTGAAAAAAATCTTTCACCTTATGATGGACATGATACAGTATGCATGATAGGAATAGATTCAGAAAAAGATATGGCAGCAGCAACTTCTACAAGTGGTCTTTTTATGAAGAAAAGAGGAAGAGTAGGAGATTCACCTGTATCTGGTTCAGGATTCTATGTGGATAATGAAGCTGGTGGAGCAGCAGCTACTGGACTTGGAGAGGATATAATGAAAGGCTGCCTTTCTTATGAAACAGTTCAAAGAATGAAGAGAGGAATGTCACCTTCAGAAGCAGCACAATCGGCAGTTGCAGACTTTTCTGAACAGTTGAAAAGAAGAAGAGGTCATGCAGGAGCTATATCAGTTATAGCAATGAATAATAAAGGAGAATGGGGAATTGGAACTAATGTAGAGTTTTCATTTGTTGCAGCTGATCCAGATAATGAACCTAAAGTATATCTTGCATATCCTGTAGAAGGAAGTAATGAAGTAAAAATTGAAATAGCTTCAAAAGAATATATGGAAGCTTACAAAAAAAACATACAAAAACCATTAGAAGAAATATAAAAAGGAGACGATGATGAGCAAAGTTATAACTATACTAGAAGACAAACTTGTTCCTGTAGCTGCATGGATAGCACAGAACAAATATATCAATGGAATAAGAAGAGCATTTATAATGATGATGCCTTTACTAATGATTGGATCTATATTTTTGATGATTTCAGCTTTTCCTTTACCAGCATATCAAAGAGGTATGATTAGCTTATTTGGCGAAGGATGGAAAGATGTTCTTGATATTCCTGTAAGTGCAACATTTTCACTTATAGCTTTATATGTAGCTTTTTTAGTAGCTCAGCAGCTTGCTAAACAGTTTGAGCTTGACAGTATTGCAGTAGGGCTTCTATCTTTAGCTTCTTTCTTAATTCTTACTCCATTGGGACATTCTACTGAGCATGGAGCAGTCATCACATTTGACTGGCTTGGAAGTAAAGGAATGTTTGTGGCAATGGTTATTGGAGTAGTAACAGTAAAGATATTTCAATTCTTCGTTAATAGAAATATTCTTGTAAAAATGCCTGATGGTGTACCGCCAGAAGTTATAAAATCATTTGAAGCTTTAATACCTGGAACAGTTATTTTAGGAGCAGCCCTTCTATTAAGACTTCTTATGATGCAGACAGAGTATGGAACAATACATGATTTTGTATATAGAATGCTGGCTCTTCCATTAAAATCTCTTGGAACTTCATATATAGGTTCAATACTTACAGTTTTTGCTATATCAATACTTTGGTCTGTGGGAATAAACAGTGGTTCTATGGTTAATGGATTTGTAAGACCTTTCTGGCTGGAAAATCAAGTAGAAAATATAGCTGCATTACAAGCAGGGCAGCCACTTCCTCATGTAATAACAGAGCAGTTTTTTGATATGGTATGGATGGGAGGAGCAGGAGTTACACTTTCTCTTCTTATAGCTATACTTATCTTTGCAAAAAGTAAACATATAAGAAGTGTTGGAGCTATTGGGACTATTCCGGGAATATTTAATATAAATGAACCAATTCTTTTTGGACTTCCAATAATTCTTAATCCAATTATGCTTATACCATTTAATCTGGTAGCTATGGTAATGGTAACTACACAATATATAACAATGAATCTAGGTATTGTATCAAAACCATTAGGAATAGCTTTCCCATGGCCTACACCGGCAATAATCAGTGGATTTATCACAGTAGGTGATATTTCAGGTGCACTTATTCAGATAGTAAATCTTATCATTGGAGCAATGATTTATCTTCCATTCCTTAGAATAATAGATAAGGCAAGTAAAAAAGAGGAAGATGAAATGGAAAGATTAGAAAAATTAGAAAATGAAGGAAAATAATTAAAATTTAAAATAAGTAATCAGGAGGAAAAAACTATGAAAAGAATATTATTATTATGTGATGCGGGAATGTCAACAAGTCTTATGGTTAAAAAAATGAAGGAAGCTGCTGTAAAAAAAGGAATAGAAACTGAAATAAATGCTTTAAGTATAGCAAAATTTCAAGAAAACCTTGATAACTATGATGTATTTTTATTAGGACCACAAGTAAAATATAAAAAAGCTGAATTAGCAGCAGTAGCAGAAACTGTTGGAAAAAAAGTAGAAATCATCAATACTATGGATTATGGTATGATGAAAGGAGATAAAGTTTTAGAACTCGCTCTTTCATTGATTGACTAATTTCATTACAGGAGAAAATTATGGATATAAAAAAATATATCGATATACATTTTGATGATGCTTTAAAAAGTATCATTGAAGTTATAAGAATAAAAACTGTAAAAGCAGAGAAAACAGGGGATGCTCCTTATGGAGCAGAGCTTAAAAGAGGTTTGAACAAAGTACTGGAAATAGCTCAAAGCCTTGGATTTAAAGTGAAAAATCTAGATAATTATATTGGATATGCTGAGTATGGAGCGGGAGAAGAATATATAGCTGTTTTAGGACATATAGATGTAGTCCCTGAAGGGGATGAAGCCAGCTGGAGTGTACCGCCTTATGAAGGATGTATAGTAAATAATCAGCTTATAGCAAGAGGAGCTATTGACAATAAAGCTCCTATCATATCAGCTCTGTATTCTCTGAAAGCAGTAGTGGATACACATCCAGAATTCAATAAAAGAGTGAGGGTAATATTTGGAACTAATGAAGAGAGCGGAGATGAAGATATCAAATATTATCTGGCAAGAGAAAAAGAGCCAAAATATGCTTTTACTCCAGATGGAAGATTTCCAGTAATATTTTCTGAAAAGGGGATATATACATTTTCATTTAGAAAAAAGATAAACTGGAAAAATTCAAAACTGATAGAGATAAAGGCAGGAACAAGATCAAATATAGTACCTGAAAAATGTATAGCTAAAGTGAGAAATATACCTAAAGAGAATATAAAGAAAGCTCTCAGTGAAATAAAAATATCAACTAAAGCAGTATATACAGTAAGTTATGAAGAAGATACAGCAGAAATAATCTGTACTGGAATATCAGCTCATGCAAGTTCACCTCATAAGGGAGTGAATGCACTTTTAGGAATGTATAGATTCCTTGATCTGATCATTGGGAAAGAAGATGCAGCAAAAGGATTTATATCATTTATTTCAGGTTATATTGGTGAAAGTTCAGATGGAGAGAAACTGGGTATAAAAACTGTCAATGAAGAAGTAGGAAATCTGACAATAAGCGCAGGTATAACAAATATTAAAGATGATGAGATATTTGTAAAATTTAATATAAGATATCCTGCTTCCATAGATGAAAAAACTCTTGATTTGAGATTGAATGCAGCAGGAGAAAAGGAAGATGTTATATTTTTTAAAGAGAATCATAATGCACCTCTTTATTTTGAAAAAAGTCATCCTTTAGTAAAAGAATTACAAGATATATATATAAGTGTAACAGGAAGAAAAGAGGACCCTGCTGCATTAGGTGGAGGAACTTATGCTAAATTAATGCCGAATACAGTGGCTTTTGGTCCTAATTTTAAAGAATATAATGGTAAACCTCACAGTTTTGATGAGTGTATGGATCTTGATATGTTGAAACAGGGAATGGAAATATATGCAAGGGCTATATTAAGACTTGGAGCATTAATCAAATAAAAACAGCAGTGTTTGTGGTTGAAAGAAATTAAGTTCTTTCAACCATTTCTTATATATTTATAATATTGTTTATTATAAATATAGTCTACTTTTAATAAGGTTTATATCTTCTTCTATTTTTTTTAATTTTATTTTACTTACATATAATATTGAAAAATCTCTAAAAATTATGGTTTCCTCTTTATAGTCTATATATCTGATTAAATCTATATTTACTATAGTTCCTCTTTCAATTTTATAAAAATTGTCTATTGTTTCTAATTTTTCTTCAATAATAGAAAAGTTTTCCTTTAAAGTAAAGACTTCCTTATTTGTCAGATGAAATTGAACTCTACGTGTTGTTCGGCAATAACTGATATATGTTACTTCTGAAAAATCAATGATTCCTTTTTTCTGATTATCATTCAGGAAGAATTGAGTATATTTTTGTTTGGAATGAATCAATTTTTCAATAGATTTTTCAATTTCATATATCTCATGTCTTAAAATACAATCTGCAACATAATTTGATAAAAACAAAGTTCTCATTTCCCTGATATTATTTTTTCCTAAAACGACTATAACAGGAATTCCTCTCTTAAAATTTGCTTTTATTTTATCTGTAACATTTTCTGAATCAATATCTATTATAAACATTTCAAAACTATTATTCTCACGTTTAGTATTTATAAATTCATAATCCAACATTTCTTTTAAAAGAATAAGAAGTTTGTCATCTATATCCACTCCTATTTTAATCATCAAAACTCAACTCCTTATAAATGGAATTAAGCCTTATATTATTGGCTATACCAGCGACTTTTTCGGATATTCCTGCCAGATACTTTATATTTTCAATATCCATTTCATATTCATATTCTTCAATAAATATTGCACCAACATAGGGATTCCCATTAAAAGCCAATCTTATTCCAGTTGAATAAATTTCTTTCTTTATATTTTCTTTTTCTATAAATAGGTTATTTTCATAAAAATTTTTATCAATCAAATATTCAGAAATTTCTTTTTCATCAATAAAGATTTTAACCAGAACTGATCTGACTTGCAGATTTTTTTTAAGTTCTTTTTCAAGTTCTTTTTCAAATTCTCTTCTATTCTGTACCAAACATAATTTTGTATAGGACTTTTCAAGTACTTCATTTTTTACAAGAAGTATTTTTTCAAATGTCATTGTATAAAAATCCAGAATAAATATAGTTATCAAAATAATAGCAGGCTCTAATAGAGTTTTAAAATAAAATAAAGTCATATAAGCAATTGTAAAACCCAAAAGATATCGAACAACTCTGCTTATATTTTTTGTGTATATTTTTAAACTTACAAATACCAATCCCCAGTATATACACATATATTCTATTAATTTAATAAAAGAATAGAGATTAAGAAATTTAGGAAAAGCAATGTAAAAAAGTTCCATAAATAAATATAAGAATATTACTGAAAAGTAATAAAATTTTTGTGGTGAAACTGTAAATCTTTTATTTGTTAATAGATTAAAGATAATAATAAATAAAATAATTCTTCTTAAATTGATAATCTGATATGTCTTTCTTAAAAAAGTTAAAAAAGCTTCATGAGTGCTCAATATATAAGTATAAATTTGAGGAGATAATAAGTTGATTGCTATAAGTGCATAATAAATAAAAGAAAGTGCAGACAATACATAGATAAAGTATCTTATTTTCTTATGCTTTCTATTCATGCGGTTATTTAAAATATAAAAGATTATTAAAAAACCTAATGTTGTGGATATGAAAAATTCCAGAAACTTTATAAAATCTACTTGAAAATTTCCTCTGAAGCTAAGAATCATTTTTAGAATTAATATAAAAAAGGATAAATTGAGTATTTTATCTTTTTTTATTTCTTTTTTTATCTTAGTATAAATAAAAATATTTAAAATTATAAGGGTTAAAGTTATTATATTTAATGCTATTTCCTGTTTTTTAGAGAAAATATCTCCTTGCAGAGGAATTATTATTTTTTTCCAATTATCATCTTTTCTAAAAGGTACATACTTTTCCTGTTCATCATAGCTTATTTTTAATGTGTAATCTCCATTAGGGACATTGAAAAAGATTTTTCCATTAAGGAAATTCCTCATTTCAAAATTTGTACTTTTTCCATCAGAAAAAAGAATAGAGTATTCGCCTATATTTCTATCTAAAACTTCAATATATTTTATTTTAGGCACTACATATATAAAATCCTTTTCATTGTGAGCTATAAATTTTAAAAATGTACCTAAAGAAACAACTGAAATAATTATAAATATCAATATTTTTTTATACATATTATTCTCCTTTTATATAGAGTAATCAATAATCTCAATTAGTTATATCAACTTATTTAAAATAAGTAAAGTTTTTTCATAAATATTAATTTTATAATCTTGAAAAGTATTTAATAATTGTAATTTAAAGGCGAATATGAAATTTTTAAATAAACTTATATTTTTGACATAGTATATTTTTGCGTAGGAAAATAATGAGTTTGTGTATTGAAAGAAAAATATGCTTAATATTGAGGTATAATTCAAAAAAGATTTAAAAAATGTCTGACTGTTGATTTTAAGAAGAACTTTTATTAAATGTATATTTTTTAGTATTTATTCCCAAATATCATTTTTAAAGAAAATAATATTATTTTGGAAATCACATATAAAAATAAAATATTAAATTAATCTTTAAGGAGGAAAAAAGATGAAAATCAGTAAGACTTTATTAGGGTTGGCAGGAATTATATTAATAAACAATCAGGCTTTTGCAGAAAAAGATACTAATGTATATTTAAGATTAGGAGGAAGTGTATATGAAAAATATAAGACTTATAATAGTAAAGGATATCAGATAGGAGATAAAAATGCTGAAGCTGCTGTAGTAAGTTTCACAGTAGAAGCAACAAGAGAAATTACAGAAGAATTTGAAGCAGGAATAGGAATAGGAGTATAATATTTTGATAAATCACTGACAGATACAAAACGTTATTCTGAAAATAAAGTATCCGTAGAACAGCGAATGCCAGATTATAAATCAGTACCAGTTTACTTAGTTACAAAATATAATTTTGATAGAATTGGAAACTGGAGACCATATTTAAAATGGAATATTGGATATTCCTTCAATAAATTTAAAGATGATTTCAAGGGAAAAATAACAGATATCAATACAGGGAAAAAAATGGACTATTCACATAAAGTAAAAGCAGATAATGGAGTTTATTTAGGAATGGGAGGAGGAATAGAATATAAAAATTTCCTAATAGATTTAATGTATGAAATAAACAGATTTAAGATAAAGATAGATGATGAATCAGATAAAAGAGATTATGATTCACAAAGAGTAACATTATCAGTGGGTTATAGATTTAATTTCTAAATTTTATAAATAGATGGAGGAAAAATTGCAGTTTAATTCTACTATGCAAATATTACAATTATATTTTAAAGTTATGAAAAAAGGAAAAGGGAAAGGTCAGATAAATACATTAAAAAAGCAGATAAAATTTATTTTTAGGACAATAGTTTATTTACCTTTCTCTTTACAGGTAGGAGAGTTCATATTAAAACACGAAAAATTGAAAAAAAGTATTTTTAATTATCCAGTGCTTATCAGTAAAGTACACCGTCCTTATCTAATCAAGGATTTAAAAACAAATGAAAAAGTAAAGAGTATTATAGAAAGTTATAGTTTTGTAGATATTTTTTTTCCTGCTGAATTGAGTGATGAGTTATATAGAAAAGGAAAAATTTTATTAAGCAGTTTTCCTGTCAAAGATGGATCTTTTTATAAAATTTATCTTTGTATATATACTAATTTTGATAAAGAGGGAGAAATTAATCTAAAATTAACCAATTCATGTGAAAATATAATAGGAACCCTGACTTTTGGAATTATAAATCAGAAGGATAAAAAAACAATACTGATTGGGGGGTTACAAGGAGCTTCGAAAGACTTAAATGAAGAATATATAAAAAACTGTACTAAGAATATGTATGGTTTATTTCCTAAGAAACTTTTATTTGAAGCTCTTTGTTTTTTAGAAAAAGCAACAAAAACTAATTTTGTAAAAGCAGCAACAGGTAATTTTACACATATATATACATCAGAAAGATATACTTCAAGAAGGACAATTCACTCTGATTATGACTCATTTTGGAAATCTTTAAATGCTTTTCAATTAGAAAATAAATTATGGTACTTTCCTAAATCCATAAAAAGAAAATCTTTAGAGGAGGTACCAAGCAAGAAAAGAAGCCAATACCAAAAAAGATACAATCTTCTTGATAACATTGAAGAAGATATTTTAAATAAATTTAAAGGAGAAAACCATGAAAATATTAGTAGTACGTTTTAAACAAATAGGAGATGCTGTTTTAAGCTCAGCTATATGCAATACTCTTAAAAAAAGTTTCCCTGAATCTGAAATTGATTATGTAGTATATGAGCATATTGCTCCTTTATTTAAAAACCATCCATATATTGACAATATTATATCATTAACTAAAGAAGAACAGAAGAACCCTCTTAAGTATATAGCTAAAGTATGGAAAGTAACAAGAAAAAAATATGATATAGTAATAGATATAATGTCTACTCCCAAAAGTGAAATGTTTACTTTATTTTCTTTGGGAAGCAAATATAGAATAGGAAGAAAGAAAAAATATAGAGGATTTACATATACTCATAAGATTTCTGAACCTGCTGATTCAAAGGATAAAGTTGATAAGTTTTTAAAAATGCTGGCTCCATTGGAAGAAAAATATAAAATACTGTATGACAACAGTTATATCACTCATATAAATGAAAAAGAAAAAGAAAATATGAAAAGAAAAATGAAAGAAGCAGGAATAGATTTTTCAAAGCCTGTATTTATATGTGCTGTAAATTCAAGGCGTCCAGAGAAAATTTATCCACTCAATAAAATGGAATGTGTTATCAAAAAAGTAATAGAAGAAATGAATCCACAGATTATACTATTTTATTCTCCAGCAGAAAAAGAATTTGTTAAAAATTTTCATTCTGGATTAAATAACAGTAAAAATATTTTTTCAAATATAGAAACAACTTCAATAAGAGAGTTGGCAGCACTTATTTCAAATTGTGATATGTTTTTTGGAAATGAGGGAGGACCAAGGCATATAGCTCAAAGTTTAGATATTCCAAGCTTTGCTATTTTCAGTCCTAAGAGCAGAAAAAAAGAGTGGCTGGCTAACCCAAGTAAAAAACATCAAGGTGTAGAACCCAGAGATATTTATCCTGAGTGCAGTTCTCTCAGTTATAAAGATTGTTATTCATTAATTCAGCCAGACTATGTTGTTGATAAAATTAAAGAACTATATTTACAATACTGTGGAGATATATAATAAAAAATGAAACTATATTTAGAAATAATTTCAATTTTTTAAATATATGTAGAAAATTTTCTCTTTATAAAGTTTTTTTATTAATTAAATAACATATTATTTTTTAATAATTTTGATTTTTATTACTATAATTAAGACATAAAATTTGAAATCAAAGAATAAAAATGTTATTATGCAGATAAAGAATAGAAAAGCTTTATACAGGAGAAAAAATGAGTAAAATATGGAATCCATGGCATGGCTGTCATAAAAAAAGTGAAGGCTGCATAAATTGTTATATGTACTATTTGGATGCACAAAGAGGGCAGAGAAGCGATATAGTATACAAAGTAAAAAATAATTTTAACCTTCCTTTAAAAAAAGATAGAAAAGGGAATTATAAAATAAAAAAAGGGACTATTCTTTATACTTGTATGACTTCAGATTTCTTTCTGGAAGAAGCAGATGAATGGAGAGAAGAAATATGGGATATAATACGAATCAGAACTGATATTATTTTCTGGATACTAACAAAAAGACCAGAGAGAATAAAAGAAGTACTTCCTTTTGATTGGAATAATGGCTGGGATAATGTTTGGATTAATATAACAGCTGAGAATCAAAAGAGAGCAGATGAAAGAATACCTATTCTTTTAGAATTGCCATTTAAGTTTAAGGGAGTAGTGGCAGCTCCTCTTTTGGAGGAAATAAATATAGAAAAGTATCTGAAAAGTGGAATAATAAATGATATAAGTGCCAGCGGGGAAAATTATGCTGGAGCCAGACCTTGCAATTATGATTGGATAAAAAGTCTTTATGAGCAATGCAGGAAATATGATATAACTTTTAATTTTTTTGAAACAGGAGAGTATTTTATAAAAGATGGAAAAAAATACCATATTCCTAAAAAATTACAAAGGGAACAGGCAGAAAAATCAGGGTTAAATTATAAAGGAAAGAATGCTTCAATAATACTTAAAGAAATAGCTGAAGATGAACAGATGAAATTATTTGATTAAAAAATATTTTTATAAAAAGCCTCCTTGTTAGACATAGTCTGATAGAGAGGCTTTATTTTAATTTAATTATCTTAATTTTTCAATAATTATATTATTTTCAATATTTATTCTAGGTTCTGAATGACCTAGTTTTTTTACTATTCTCATTCGGTAACGTGCTATAGCTTTTTCTAAAGCTTGCTTATCAGTATCTGCATTTACTATCATAAAAAACTTGCTAAAGTAAATATCGTTTATTATGTTTATTTTGTAATTATTCATTACTTCACCTCTTGAGTTTTTTTATTGATATTACAAATAGTATTTATAAGAGTTCTATTTAAAATATTATATCATGTTAATAGTAAAAAAATAAGTATTTATAAATAGATACTTAATTATCTATTCCATTATTTGAAAAGTTTTTTTATACACAAATATAGAGAAATCTAAAAAAAGATTGGATTATAAAAATATTTGT
>ERZ773144.1519-NODE-1519-length-20658-cov-4.655147_pt1 | contig 20658 bp, 20 predicted proteins | sample MGYA00580849_ERZ773144 | MGnify/ENA primary metagenome ERZ773144 (study PRJEB29015, sample SAMEA2737861) | human gut metagenome | biome: human gut; feature: human-associated habitat; material: faeces | place: China | collected 2012 ...
CCATAGCCCTATGGCGGCATCCTATGGAGATCGTGTTGTCTTTTTGAAAGATGGAAAAATCGTAAATGAAATCTACAAAGGAGAAGATTCTCGTCAAGAATTTTATAATCGACTTGTTCACATGTTGAGTGTGGTAGAAAGCAGGGATCTGCATGAGGATTAAATATTATATAAAGCTGGCATGGAAAGATATTAAAACGCAGCCGGGAATTTATCTTCCTTATGCATTGATGATTTCTATTTGTTTATGTTTTCAATATATTGCAGGTTACATGAATATACATTCTAATTATGAAGTATTAAAAATGGGGAAAACGTTAACTCCGTTTATTTTAGGAATGAGTAATACTATTTTTGTTATTTTTGTTGCAGTATTATTGTGGACATTTTCTATAACTTTACGTAGACAGCAGACCAGAAGACAGGGTTTATATCGAATCCTTGGATTAACTAGAAAAAATCTTTTGATCTTAAATATAGTAGAAACTTTTGGGTTGTGTATTATTTCTTTGTTATTTGGAAGTATATTGTGTGCTGTATTCGGACAGCTTTTATTTATGATTGCAGGACGCTTTGCCCAGCAGCAGCTGGTAGATGGATTTGGCATAGATACATTTTTATTGTTAGAATTATGGATTTTTTATATAGGTACTCATCTTCTGATTATGATAAGAGATTCTATCTTTATTACAAAGCATAATCCATTAAAGATGTTAAGAAAAGAAAAAACACAGGAACTTCCCAAAGCAAATTTGTTTTATACAGTTTCTGGAATCGTGTTACTTGCAGCTGCATATATTATTTCTTTACGTGTAGATTATTTGTATACAGCGCTAAATGTATTAATGTGGGCTGTTATCATGGTTATCATAGGTACGTATTTTTTATATAATGGTGCAGTAATTTATTTATTAAGAAAACTGCAAAGCAAAGAGAAAATATATTATCGTTCTAAACATATGTTATCTATTTCTAATTTGTTGTTTCGCTTAAGAAGCTATGCGACATCTATGGCTTCTATTACCATTTTATTATCCATGTTAATTTTAACTTTTTCTATGTGCACTTCTTTATATAGCGGAGTAGAAGATACTGTAAGAAAAGACTTTATGGATTATGAATTTAAACTATATGGTTTATTGGATGGGAATGAAGGTAGAGAAGATGATGAATATAACAATGCTAGGACTTTAAATGAGCAGAAGCTTTCTTCATTGATTAAAAAACATCATTTAACGGTAGAAAAAGATACAAAACTGCGTATTGTACAAACATCAAATACAGTTGCTTTACGTGAGAATACGATGTTCATGGGAGCTGTGTTTGCAAGTGGAGATGATGCAGGAATCTATCAAGAAACTACAGATAAAGTTTTAGGAATTAATGCTTTTGGATTAGATGGATATAATGAACTTGCATCAAAGAAAGAAACTTTAAAGGATGATGAAATTCTCCTTTTAACAAATCAGCCCATTAAAGATGTTAAGGTACGTATGTTGAAAGATGATGGAAGTGAAGAGATCATTCAATTTAAAGTAAAAAGAAAGCCATTAAAACAAGACAGTTCTACAAAAGATGTGATTATGATCGTACCTGATGAGAAAGCTGCTTTGTTTAGTCAATATTTATATGGAGTATATGATGATGAAATCTTAAATACACCGAGCAGTTATTATTATATGTCTTTATCAGGAAGTAAGGCTGATAAACTGGCGCTTGGAAAAGAATTACAAAGTGATAAGTATTATCTGGAGTGTGAAGATTACTATACTACTTTTAATATAACCTTAGCAATGTATGGAAGCTTCTTATTCTTAGGAATCTTATTCTGTATCATTTTTATCTTCTCCATTTTCCTAATTCTTTATTATCGTATGCAGGAAGATTTGTACGAAAATAAAAGACAATTTTCTATTTTGTATCGAATGGGATTGACAAAAAGAGAAATTGCCAGAGAATTTTCACGAGAACAGCGTATCATTATTTTAATGCCGCCTATTTTGGCAGTTGTTCATTGTCTGTTTGCATATCCTTCTTTCCATGAGTTCGCAGCTATCTTTGATTTTGGAGAAGGAAGTTTCTCTATGCGTATTCTTGTATTGTGCTGTTTGTTTGTAATCACAGCGTTTGCTATCTATCACATTATCTTACAAATGGCTTTGCGCAGAAAAATTTTAGTGAAATAAGGAAAAATAATCTTTACTTAAGAGAAAGATACAGTTAAAGATATTGTTTATCTTCACTTATAGCATAATTTTTGTTTGAAAAGTAATTATAAATTGACAAATGTTTTTCGCTTATACTATAATCTATGAGGTAATATGGCTATGAAGAGAAAGTACATAAGGTAAGCATGCGAAGAGAGTCTTGTATAAGCTGGGAAAAGATGATGAGGACCTTATGGAAATAAAGACTTGGAGCTTTCCAACAGGACGTAAGATTCACGTTACGAATCGACTTGGAAAAAGTCACTAAGGTTAACAGAGCAATCTGTTAGCGAATTAGGGTGGTACCACGATGCTCAAGCTCTCGTCCCTATATGGAGGAGGGCTTTTATTTTTGTATAAATAGAAAAGGAGAAGACTATGGAAAAACTGACAGAACAGGAAATCATCCGTCGCCAGAAAATGGAAGAATTAAAAGCGATGGGAATTGATCCATTTGGACACGCCTATGAAAGAACACACAAATCAGGACAAATTCGAGAAGAGTTTGGAGAACTTACAAAAGAAGAATTAGAAGAAAAGAATGTTACAGTAAAAATTGCTGGACGTATTATGACAAAACGTCGCCAGGGGAAAGCTGGATTTATGCACATTCAAGATTTGGATGGAAAAATTCAGATTTATGTACGTAAAGATGTACTTGGTGATGATGCGTATGAAGTATTCAAAAAATCAGATTTAGGAGATATTGTAGGTATTGAAGGAAAAGTCATGAAAACAAATCATGGAGAACTTTCTGTTAAGGCTGAAGTTTATACACACTTAACAAAAGCACTTCGTCCTTTACCTGAAAAATTCCATGGATTAACAGACAAGGAAGAACGTTTCCGTCGTCGTTATGTTGACTTGATTATGAATGAAGAAGCAAAACGTATTGCGATTACTCGTCCACGTATCATTCGTGCTATTCAGCATTATCTTGACAGCAAAGGAATGGTAGAAGTGGAAACTCCAGTACTTCAGCCAATTTTAGGAGGAGCTGCTGCACGTCCATTTATTACACATCACAATACGTTAAATATGCCTTTCTATTTGCGTATCGCAACAGAACTTCCATTGAAACGTTTGATTGTTGGTGGATTAGAAGGTGTTTACGAAATTGGACGTTTATTCCGTAATGAAGGAATGGATGCTACACATAACCCTGAATTTACAACTGTAGAAGCTTATATGGCATATTCTGATTTAGAAGGTATGATGGATCTTATTGAAGGTCTTGTAGAATATGTAGCAAATGAAGTTTGTGGTACTACAGAAATTGAATATCAAGGAAAACAGATTTCTTTAAAAGCACCATTTAAACGTTTGCATATGGTAGATGCTATCAAAGATGCATGCGGTGTTGATTTCTGGAAAGAAATGAGCTATGCAGAAGCTTGTGCATTAGCAAAAGAACATGGCATTGAAGTTGAAAAGAAACATAACAGTGTAGGACACATTGTAAACTTATTCTTTGAAAAATATGTAGAAGAAACTTTGATTCAGCCTACCTATTTATATGGACACCCAGTGGAAATTTCTCCATTGGCTAAGAAAAGCGAAAGAGATCCTCGCTACACAGATCGTTATGAATTGTTTATCAATGGAAAAGAATATGCAAATGCATTCTCTGAATTAAATGATCCAATCGACCAGAGAGAACGTTTTGAAAACCAGTTGAAACTTCGTGATCTTGGAGATGATGAAGCAAATGAAATGGATGTAGATTATGTAGAAGCTCTTGAATACGGACTTCCTCCTACTGGTGGAGTTGGTATGGGTATCGACCGTTTGGTAATGTTATTGACTAATCAGGATACAATTCGTGAAGTATTGTTATTCCCTCATATGAAACTAGTCGATGGAAACAAATCTAAAAAAGCAGAAAAACCTGTAGAAAAAACAGTAGAAGCTACAACAGAAAAAGTTGATTTCTCAAATGTAAAAATTGAACCATTGTTTGAAGAAATGGTAGACTTCGAAACATTTGCGAAATCTGATTATCGTGCAGTTAAGATTAAAGCATGTGAAGCAGTACCAAAAAGTAAAAAACTGTTAAAATTCACATTAGATGATGGTACAGGAGTTGATCGTGTAATTCTAAGTGGAATTCATGAATACTATGAACCAGAAGAACTTGTAGGAAAAACAGCAATCGCAATCGTAAATCTTCCACCACGTAAGATGATGGGAATCGATTCATGTGGAATGCTGATTTCAGCAGTACATGAAGAAGATGGAAGAGAAGGATTAAACCTATTGATGGTTGATGATCGTATTCCTGCAGGTGCTAAACTATACTAATACACTTAAAAAAGCTCATTATAATGCGTTATAATGGGCTTTTTAACAGTTTTAGAAATACGTATTTTAAATTTATATTTTGTTGTTAAAGGAAAATAAAAAAGATAATTGAATGATAATAAATGTTGGTAAATTTAATACAAGCGGTGACAAAATGCTCATATTAAAATATGAATGTTGAATAAAAGCTGAATACATATTTGATTTATTAATAGCTAATTAGTATAATGAAGTCGTGAGTTAGTCGTGAGTTAGTCGTGAGTTAGAAAAGGAGGATTTTATATGGCCATACCGGTTTCTATTGAAAAATTGTTAAATGAAAACATTGTTGAATGGGCAAGAATCGAATTTAAAGAAGGATGGAATCCAGACAGTACACTTAAAACTATTAGTGCGTTTGCAAATGATATAGATAATTGGGGTGGAGGATATATAGTAATTGGTGTAAAAGAGGAAAATGGTAAAATACTAAAACCAATTACTGGATTAAATGAAGAATCAGTTGATCATATTCAAAAAGAAATCCTTAAGTATTGCAAGTATTTAAAACCAAATTATGTACCTCAAAGTGAACCGGTATATTATGAAGGGAAAATGGTGTTACTGATATGGTGTCCTGGAGGGTATGAAAGACCTTATCAATGTCCTAAGAGACCAACATCTAAAAACTCTGAAAAAGCATATTATATAAGAAAGTTATCAAGCACAATTGAAGCGACAGATTTAGATGTTAAAGAATTAATAGCTTTGACTCATAATATCCCTTTTGATGATCGTGTAAATATTAAATCTGAACTAACGGACTTAAAATATCCTATTATTAGGAACTATTTAGAAACAGTAAACAGTAACTTATTGAATACTTTAGAACATAAGAGACTTGAAGATTTAGCAAAAGATTTAAGAATTGCTGATGGACCTAAAGAATATTTTAAACCTTTAAATGTAGGACTGTTATTTTTCAATGATAATCCAGAGACTTTTTTTCCATACAGTAGAATAGAGTTAGTCAATATCCCTGATCCAACAGGTCAAGGGATGGAGGAACGTATTTTTACTGGTCCAATAGATCAACAATTAAGAGATGTATTAAGTTATTTAAAGAATAATGTGATCGCAGAAAAAATATTTAAACTTAATGGTCAAGCTGAAGCAATTCGAGTAAAAAACTACAGTTATGAAGCACTTGAAGAATTTATTTCAAATGCAATTTATCATAAGTCGTATCAGCTATATGAGCCAATCACGATTCGAATTGAGAAAGAGCAAATAGAAATAACAAGTATTCCAGGTCCAGATAGGTCAATTAGTGATCGAGATATTTCGAATTATAATATGAGGACAAGGAGATATCGTAACAGAAGAATTGGAGATTTTCTAAAAGAGTTACATTTAGTTGAAGGAAGAAATACGGGAATTCCTACAGCAATCAAAAGTATTAAAGGAAATGGATCTCCTATGCCGAAATTATTGACGGATAAAGAGAGAACTTTCTTTTCGGTAATTATGCCAATTCATGAAAGTTTTAAACAGAATGGAAATATGAATATTCAAGAAAAAAAGGGTAGAAGAACAAAAAATGAAATAAAAGTGCTAATATTGGAAGTGTTAGAGGAGAAGGATTTGTCAGCTACTAGCATTTATAGAAAACTTGGATATTCAGGAAATCTTTCAAAAACATTTAGAAAATGTATAGAAGAATTAGTGTTAGATTCTAAAATAAAGTATCTTGAAGAAAATATCAACGCATCAAATAACTTGCTTACAAAAATAAAATAATAACTGTCAAAAATATGTCAATCTTCTAGGTAGTTTAAAAATAGGTATACAAAAATATGATAGATAGGAAATATATTAAATGTAGTTATAATTCTAAATGGTTAAGCATTTTCAACCACATATGAAATTAATTTGAAAACAAACCTAAAAAAGCTCATTATAATGCGTTATAATGGGCTTTTTTTGCGCTAATTCTACAATGTCTATGTTATTGTAAATATAATTAGTATACAATTTAATATCTTATATTAAAAAAATTTAAATCAGGTGTGAGAAAAATAAATCTAATTCGTTTAATAATTGAAAGAACTTAGATAATCTTTCAGAAAGGGGAAATATCAGTGGATAATGGTGCAGGTAGCTACCGCCGTTTCCTTGATGGAGATGATGACGGGATTGTTGAAATCGTTAGGGATTACAAAGATGGTCTTATTTTCTATATAAATAGTTATGTAAATAATATTCATATCGCGGAAGAGTTAACGGAAGATACTTTTTTCAAACTGATAGTGAAAAAACCAAAATATAGATACCAGTATTCTTTTAAGGCATGGCTATATACAATTGGAAGAAATGTTTCATTAGATTATTTGCGAAAGAATTCAAGAATCTTAGATAAACCAGCAGATGATTACTACAATTATGTTCAAGATGAAATTAATCTGGAAAAAGAATATTTTAAAGAGGAAAGAAAGATATTGGTACGTCATACCATTGATAGGTTGAAACCAGAGTACAGACAGGTCTTATATCTGGTTTATTTTGAAGGTTTTACAAATGAAGAAACCGCAAAGATAACAAAGAAAAACAAGCATCAAATAGAGACGCTTGTATATCGTGCAAAGCAATCCCTTAAATCAAAACTTGAAAAGGAGGGTTTTACTTATGAAGAGTTATGAAGAAATGGCAAGCAGTTTACTACAAAGAAGAGATGCTTATTATAATAAAAGGAAAAAACGTATGAAATATTCATTAACAGTTGCGGGGAGTTGTTGCCTGATCTTGCTTGTATGTTTTGGCTTGTGGCATGGATTCAAGCCTGATGCAGAAATCTCAAAAACTGCAAACATTGAACTTAACATTAATGAAAAAGATACAGCGAATCTTACAGTTACTGATGCTAATATGGATCTTGCAAAGGTTGATGCTGATATTGAAACAGTTAAACTAGATGATATAGTAGATAGATTTGTATTTCTAAAAGAACTCGAAGTTCCAAAAGAATATCAAAATATTGAAAGTTATAACGTCTTTGTCAAGAATCCAGCAACAAATATCTATGATCAATTACACGATTATGTATTCGTATATCAAAAAGATAAAAATCATCGTATTACTTTAACTTTCTCAGAATTAGAAAAGCCGTTACGAGATGTTTATTTTGATGATAATGCAAAAGAATCTAAGATCGACAATACCCCCCTTACAATATTTAAATGGGACGATGCTTATTTAACTACATTCAAATATAACAATATATTTTTTGATATAGAAACAAAAGGTATAACTGAAAATGAACTTATTACTTTATTACAATCAATCATTAAATAAAAACTAAGAAAGGATGGTTATTATGAAAAAAATAGTTTCTGTTCTGATTATATGTGTTGTTTCATTGAGTTTAATTGGTTGTTCTGAAAAATATAAAATGGAGGGAAATATATCTTCAGAATCGCAGATAGAAAAGCAAGAGAATAATGATATTGTGAAAATAGTCTATAATCAACTTAATAAAGAAATGAAGGAAGAAATAAACATTGTTAATGGAAAAACAACAATTAATAAAATTGTTTTAGAAGAAGATATGGGTGATATATTTGATGAGTCATTTATTGGAAAAGAAGTATATATTGTTGAATTTACTATAAAGGATGAAAAAGTAGTACCTAACAATAGAATTGTCTATGTCACACCTGATGAATACAAAGTTATTGGATATGGATGTGTTGATTAATTCATATTGAAATGTATAGAATTTAAAAAAGCTTTTGTATTCGTAAAATAATATGTTTTCTTAAATACACATAGAATATAAATAAAAAGAAAAGAGATTCTTGAATATGGAATTTCACCTATTGATGGTTGATGATTGTATTCCTACAGGTGCTAAACTATATTGATAAACTTAAAAAAGCTCATTATAATGCGTTGTAGTGGGCTTGTTTTAAGATTTAACAGTTTAAATTTTTAATAAGAACAAGATGTAGTGATGTCTTTATTTCAAACAATAAAAATTTATTTAAAGATAATTAAATAAAACTAAAAAAAGATTATGATACAAGTAGAATTCAACATATTGTAACAGCAGATAATCAATGTTAAAATAAGTATAAATAAAGAGAAATGTTTTTATTGCTGGAGGTTAGCTATGCCTAAAGTTTCCTATTCAGATAAAGAAAGAGAATATATTCGACAATCCTTACTGGAAACAGGACTGCAGTTTATCGCAAAACAGGGCGTGCAGCATACAACAATCGAACAAATATATAAAAAAGTTGGTATTTCTAGAACTTTCTTTTATACTTTCTTTTCTTCAAAAGAAGATTTAGTGGTAGAAAGTTTATATTTTCAACAACCAAAAATTCTTGAATATATTACAACCTTGGTAAATGACAATTCCCTTAGTTGGAGAGAAGCACTCACAACTTTTCTAGAAACATGTTGTTATGGAAATGGAATCGTTGTTCTAACGATTGAAGAACAGCAGATGATCTTTAAGCGTTTATCTTCTGAAAGTTATGCTTTGTTTAGAAGAAAACAGGAACATCTTTTTGAAGATATCCTTCGATATTTTGGGATAAAACCAAGCAAAGAGAGAGTTCAATTGTTTATTAATCTTAGCTTAATGCTGATTATATTTCAAAAAGCAATACCGACATCTTTACCTTTGCTTATTCCAGAAGCAGCGAAGGAAACCGTTGATTTTCAAATTAAGACGATTGTAAATTATCTAGAATCAATGAAACAACAATAAGATAGCCTGCAGACTTGTTAGATTATATAGTTTAAATTTAATAAGCACAAATTTTAAATTTTGTTTTTATTTATATGAAAATGAATAAAGATAAATGGAAGGAGATGAAGAAAGATTTTGATGACAGTATTCATTTTTATATAGTATGAAATAAAAACTAGGAGGTCATGTATGGGTTTATTTAATCATTTATTTAAAGGTCCACAAGTAGATATGGAAAAAAGTAATGCTAATGCAAGAAAAATGAGAGAACTGTTTAATTCTAGAGTAGAAAATGGAGATGACTATAAGATTATTTTTGGTTATAGCGAGGATTCCCTGGCTTTAATTATGGGTTTGTGCATGGCAGTAAAACAAAAATAGGAAATTTAATTGTTGGATGGAAAGAAGAAGATGTAACGATTGTAGTCGTACCAACGATACCTGATTTATCAGAATGTGGAGAACCTACGTATTATCGTAGAAATGAAATACTGAAGGCATATAGAAACAAATATCCAACAGATGCTTTTATTATTTATCCAGATAAGAAAAGTTATATTGGAATTAATGCCTATGACTGGCTAGATGATGAAAAATTATATGTCTATGTTTCTCAAGAGAAAGAGTTGGAAGAATTTACAGATTTCTTTAAACAGAAATTTTCTACAAAATAAGTATATGTAAAAAGGTGTAACTTAAAAAAGAAGCTACACCTTTTTGATGCTTTAATTTTTATAGAAGTATAGTTTTCAGTTAATTTATATGGAAATAAGATGTTTGTTTAAAATATTTTTTTGATATTTATAAAGTGTTATAATATGGATTCGTGGAGGTATTTTTATGCAAGAATCTGATTTAAAATTATTACATGAGAAAGTTCCAAAACTGCTTATTTCTTTGGCTTTGCCAATGATATTGGCACAAATGGTAAATGCCTTGTATAACATTGTTGATCGAATCTATATTTCCTATATCCCTAATATTGGTACAACCGCATTAACAGGTGTTGGGATTTGCTTTCCCATTTTAATGCTGATTAGCGCATTTTCAGCTTTGCTTGGACAGGGAGGAGCACCTCTTGCTTCTATTCGATTGGGTGCTAAAAAAGAAAAAGAGGCACAAAAAATTGTGGGAAATTGTTTCTTTTCATTAACAGTCTGTGCAATTCTGTTAACACTTATCTTTTATATGTTTTCCAAACCGATTTTATTTGCATTTGGAGCTAGTAATGACACGATAGGATATGCACAAAGCTATTTAAATATATACTTAATTGGTACAATTTTTGTACAGTATTCTTTAGGATTAAATCCATTTATTAATGCACAGGGAAAAACAAAGATTGGGATGGCTACAGTCGCAATCGGTGCAATTCTAAATTTATTATTAGATCCTCTTTTTATCTTTGTGTTTCATTTGGGTGTAAGAGGAGCAGCCTTGGCAACAGTTATATCACAAGGAGTATCTGCTTTATGGGTCATTCGTTATTTAACAAGTGAAAAATCAAAGTTGCGAATCACAAGAGAAGATTTCAGGTTTGATAAAAGAATTTTCTGGATGGTAATTTCTTTAGGAATTTCTCCTTTTATCATGAATTCAACAGATAGTTTGGTAACTACTGTGTTCAATATTCAATTAAGTACCATGGGAGGAGATTTATATGTAGGGGCAATGGTGGTGTTATCGAGTGTCATGCAGCTTATTTTAATGCCTTTAAATGGTTTGAATAATGGAGCACAGCCAATTATTAGTTATAACTATGGTGCAGGGGTATACAGCAGAGTAAGACAGGCTGTAAAAACATCTTTTATGATTAATATGAGTTTTACGATTCTGATGTGCTTGCTTTGCGTATTTCTTCCTCAGTTATTGTATACATGGTTTACACCTGATGAACAGTTGAGAACAATCTTAGCGCAGGTCATGCCGCTTTATTATTTTGGAATTTTTATGTTTGGAGCACAGTCATCTTTACAAAATGCATTTTTATCTTTAGGACAGGCAAAAGTTTCTTTAGTACTTGCCTTGTTAAGAAAAGTGATTCTTCTTATTCCATTAATCTATATAATACCGGCAGTAACAAATAGTGGGGTAAATGGAGTATTTTGTGCAGAAGGAATAGCAGATATTTTGGCAGGAACTACGACAACGATTTGTTTTCTAATAATTGGTAAAAAACTATTAAACAAGCCTGATAAAAGACAAAGTAAGGGGTAATAATACTTTGATTTATTAACGAATGAAGATAATAGAACTTTATTTTAGTTATCGAAAAATAGCGATAATGAGATATATAAATCGATATTCAACAAAAGGTGTAACTTAAAGAATATACACCTTTTTATTATGTGTAATAATAGATGCAGAGAATTAGAAATGATGTATTTTATACAAATTAGATAGAAAAATGGAATGTATCGACTTCATGCTTAATAAGCATAAGGTTATATAAATAATAGGTATTAGACATACAGTGTCTTACTTTTTATAATAGAAGTGAATTAAAGATTAGAAATGAAGTAAGGAAAGTGATTATGAAAAGTGATAGTATAGTAATAGAAAATAAAGAAAAGAGAATGTTTTTTACAAATGAAACACTGCGTGCCATGATCATACCATTGTTTCTAGAACAGCTTCTTGTGATGCTGGTAGGACTGGCAGATACTTTTGTGGTAAGTTTTGTAGGAGAAGCTGCAGTATCTGGAGTATCACTGGTAAATTCGTTTAATACGATTTTTATATATTTATTTACAGCACTGGCATCTGGAGGAGCCGTTGTTGTTAGTCAGTATATAGGAAGAAAATGGCATACAAAGGCAAAGGAAGGAATTAGTCAGCTGCTTATGATTTCTGTTTTATTTTCGCTGTTTCTTTCTTTATGTATCTTGCCTTTTGGCAAGTCATTGTTACAGCTATTGTTTGGTCGTGTAGAAAGCAGTGTTATGGATGCATGCATTACCTATTTACGAATATCGGTATTTTCCTATCCTGCATTAGCTGTTTATAATGCAGGGGCTACCTTGTATCGAAGCATTGGAAAAACAAAGACAACGATGCATATTTCTATTTTATCCAATATCATTAATGTGATTGGAAACATCATTGGTGTATTTGTACTTCGTGCTGGAGTTGCAGGTGTTGCTTATCCTTCTTTGCTTGCACGCAGTTTCTCTGCCGTTGTCATTACCGTTTTATGTTTCAAAGAACATGATGGAATACGATATGATAAAAAATATATTTTTAAATGGGATAAAGAAATGCTGTCTCGTATTTTAAGAGTTGCGATTCCTAATGGCATAGAAAGTGGTATCTTTCAATTTGTAAAAGTAGCGCTTAGCAGCGTGATTGCATTGTTTGGTACATATCAGATTGCCGCCAATGGAATTGCGCAAAGCATATGGAGTGTTGCGGCTTTGGTTGGTGTTACGATGGGACCTGTATATATTACGGTTATTGGACAGTGCATGGGTTCAAAAGATATACAGCAGGCAGTTTACTTTTTAAAAAAACTAACAAAGATTACAGTTGTTTTTTCAATAGTATGGAATTTACTAGTTTTTGCCATTACACCATTTATGATAAATTTCTTTTCTGTCGGTGAAGAGACAAAACATTTGGTAATTCTTTTAGTTCTTGTACATAATATATGCAATGCCCTTGCCTACCCTTTTGCCGATCCATTTGGAAAAGGGTTAAGAGCTGCGGGTGATGTAAAATATACTATGTATATCTCGTTAGGAACGACCATCGGTGTACGTTTGATTCTTTCTTATTTATTTGGAATCATGCTTCATATGGGTGTAATGGGAATTGCGTATGCGATGTGTTTAGACTGGATAAGCAGAGGTCTTATATTTTATCTAAGGTTTCGATCAGGTAAATGGAAAGAATTTACCTTGATTTAAATAAGAATAGCAGAAAGGATGGAAGAAAACATGAAATTTTATGAAACAGATGCAGAATTTATGGAGAGATTTCAATATTTTGTAGAAGAGGAAGTGGAAAAGAAGCTGGATAAGGATGTAGATGAAAAAACAAAAAGTTTAGCAATCCTGGCGGCTTTGTTAGGTTCACAGTCGCTTGCGTTATTTAAAGAAAAGGTTTTAGAATATGTTACAGAAACATTGACACCGGTAGAAATAAAAGAACTCGTTTATCAGGCAGTTGATTATGCAGGTTTTGGGAAAGTATATCCATTTTTACAAGCGGTGAATGAAGCTTTCCAGGAAAAAGAAATTGCACTTCCATTAGAAATACAAAGTACGACAACACTTAAAAATCGTTTAGAAAAAGGAGAAGCTGCACAGGTAGAAATCTTTGGGGCACATATGAAGGATGCATGGAAAAGCAGCACGATCAATTATTATTTAGCTTCCAATTGTTTTGGGGATTATTATACAAGAACTGGACTGAATCTAAAACAAAGAGAAATTGTTACATTTTGTATTTTGATGGCACAAGGGGGATGTGAACCACAGGTCATTGCCCATGCGAAAGGGAATATGAATCTTGGAAATGATGCACAGTTTTTAGAAAATATCGTATTGGAATGTTTGCCTTATATTGGTTATCCTAGAAGTTTAAATGCTCTTTCCTGTGTAAACAAAGCAAAAGAGTAGTTATTTTCGTAAGAAAGGCAGGGAATAAAAATGCAATATGTCAGACTTGGTAATTCAGATTTAATGGTATCTCGTATTTGTATGGGATGTATGGGATTTGGAGATGCGCAAAACGGCCAGCATACATGGACCTTGGATGAAGCACATTCTCGTGAAATTATTAAGCGAGGATTAGAATTAGGTGTAAACTTTTTTGATACTGCCATTGCCTATCAAAGTGGTACAAGTGAGCGCTACCTTGGACGTGCACTTCGTGACTTTGCGAAAAGAGAAGATGTCGTTGTTGCGACAAAATTTCTTCCAAGAACACAGGAAGAAATTGATATGGGGATTACAGGGCAGCAGCATATAGAAAGAATGTTAAACAAAAGTCTTGAAAATTTAGGAATGGATTATGTAGATTTATATATTTATCATATGTGGGATTATCAAACACCGCTTTATGATATTATGGAAGGATTAAATGAAATGGTAAAAGCAGGGAAAGTACGCTATATTGGAATTTCCAACTGCTATGCTTATCAGCTTGCACAGGCAAATGCACTTGCGGATAAATATGGATTTGCGAAGTTTATTTCTATTCAGGGACATTATAATTTGTTATTTCGTGAAGAAGAAAGAGAAATGGCAAAAATATGTGCGCAGGATAATATTGCCATGACTCCTTACAGTGCTTTAGCTGGAGGAAGACTTTCAAAACATCCTGGGGAAACTTCAAAACGTCTAGTGGAAGACAGCTATGCGAAATTAAAATATGATGCCAGTGCAAAACAAGATCAAATCATAATCGATCGAGTGAGTGAATTGGCAGATAAATATAAGGTAAGCATGAGTGAAATATCTCTTGCATGGCTTCTTACAAAAGTAGAATCTCCAGTTGTAGGAAGCACCAAATTATCACACATTGAAGGGGCTGCAAAAGCGGTTGATTTGAAATTAAGTGAAGAAGATATTGCGTATTTGGAAGAATGTTATGTACCTCATCCATTAGTAGGTGTGATGGCACAAAATACACAGGAAACTTCTAAAAGTAAACATGTATGGTCAACAGGAAATCAGAAAATATAGAAAAGAGAAAGGAGAAAACAAAATGAAAGACAGAGAAGATCAGATTTTTGAAAGTGGAGAGAAAAACGATGCATTTGCACAGTATTTTGTTGGGCAAAGTTATTTAAACATGTTAACAACATCTCCTGTTGGAGTCGCAAATGTTACGTTTGAACCTTTTTGTAGAAACAACTGGCACATTCATCATAAAGGTGGACAGATTTTATTAGTAACTGCGGGAAAAGGATATTATCAGGAATGGGGAAAACCTGCTCAGGAACTTCATCCTGGAGATGTTGTAAATATTCCACCTGAAGTAAAACATTGGCATGGTGCTGCCAAAGATAGCTGGTTTAGCCATCTTGCGATTGAAGTTCCAGCAGATGGAGCATCCAATGAATGGTGTGAAGCGCTAAGTGATGAAGAATATAATGCTTTATAGGGAAGGAGAAGTCTTATGAAATCTTTAGTTGCATATTTTTCCTGCAGTGGAACTACAGAAAAAGCCGCAAAGTTGATTGCGGATACACTACATGCAGATTTATATGAAATTAAACCGAAAGAACCTTATACTTCTGCAGATTTAAACTGGATGGACAGCTCCTCAAGAAGCAGTGTAGAAATGAAGGATAAGTCCTCTCGACCTGCAATTGGTAATAAAGTAGAAAACATGGAAGCCTATGATGTTATTTATCTTGGTTTTCCAATTTGGTGGTATATTGCGCCAACGATTATCAATACTTTTTTAGAAAGTTATGATTTTAAAGGAAAAACAATTGTTCCATTTGCGACTTCGGGAGGAAGTGGAGCAGGAAAAACAGATATGTATTTACATGCAAGCTGCAGTGAAGAAGTAAACTGGAAATCCACTACAATGTTGAATGGAAATGTTACAAAAGAGAAAATAAAGAAATGGCTGGATAACATGCATATATCTTAAATAAGAGTAAAAAGCATAGTTTTGTAAATAAGAAGTGAAGCTATGCTTTTTTTATACATTAAATAGCAGAAAGCAAGTAACAGGATATTATGATTTATATTTCTTAGAAAGTAAAATGCTTGACACCATTGCCTGGATATCATTAAGATAGAAATAGATATATACTTAGGAGGAATTAAGATGAAATATGTAATTGTAGGAGGCGTTGCAGGAGGTGCCAGCAGCGCTGCACGTTTAAGACGTCTTGATGAGAAAGCAGAAATAATCATGTTTGAAAAAGGACCTCATGTATCTTTTTCCAATTGCTGTTTGCCTTATCGTTTAAGTGAAACGATTGGAAAAACAGAATCACTCGTGTTAATGAATCCAGTACAGTTTGCAAAGCAGTATAATATTCAGGCACGTACATCCAGTGAAGTTTTATCGATTGATAGAGATTTAAAAAAAGTAAAAGTAAGAAATCTTGAGAATGGACAGGAATATGAAGAAACTTATGATAAGCTGATTTTATCTCCTGGTGGAAATGCCATTGTTCCACCAATTAAAGGCATTGAAAATGCGAATACGTTTATTGTGAAAAATGTTGTCGATATCGCAAAATTATATCATTTCTTAAAAGAAAATAATGTAAAGAAAGTTTCTGTGCTTGGTGGAGGATTCATCGGTGTAGAAGTTGCGGAAAATCTGATTGAAGCCGGATATGAAGTTTCTCTGGTAGAGGCAATGCCTCAAATTTTGCGTACATATGATTATGATATGGTGCAAATTTTACATAAAGAAATGCTGGATAAAGGAGTACAGCTGATTGTTGGAGATAAGACAGTCGAATTTAAAGATTCTAATATGATACTTGCCTCTGGAAAAGTTGTTGAAGGGGAAGCGGTTGTTATGGCTGTTGGTGTTGCACCGGATTCTTTCTTGGCAAAACAGGCAGGCCTGGATCTAAATGCGCGTGGCGCAATTAAAGTAGATGCAAATTATCGTACAAGTGATCCAGATATTTATGCAGTTGGAGATGCCATTGAAGTATACAATGCATTAACGCATAAACCTTTCCAGCTGGCATTGGCAGGGCCTGCACAAAAACAGGCAAGAGCAGCTGCAGATCATATTTATGGACGTCCTGTACGCAATAGCGGATATATTGGTTCCAGCTGTATCAAAGTGTTTGATTATAATGCGGCAAGCACAGGACTTACAGCTGCACAATGTGAAGCAGAAGAGATTTCCTATGATATTGCCTATGTGATTCCACAGGATAAAGTAGGAATTATGCCGGAAAGTTATCCGCTTCACTATAAACTGATTTATGAAGTGCCAACCGGAAAAGTTTTAGGAGCACAGGCGATTTCCAAAGGAGATGCCGCAAAACGTATTGATATCGTAGCGACATTACTGAAATTTGGAGGAACTGTGGATGATTTAAGAGATTTGGAACTATGTTATGCACCTCCATTCTCAACTGCTAAAGATGCCGGAAACTATGCAGGTTTAGTTGCAGGAAACTTGTTGCAGAAGACATATCGTCAGGTACGTGTAGACGAAGTCAGAGGACTGGTAGAATCAAATGCATATATCATTGATGTAAGAGAAGAACATGAATTTGCAAAAGGACATCTTAAAACAGCTGTGAATATTCCATTAAGTCAAATTAGAGATCGCTTGGATGAAATTCCAACAGATCGTCCAGTGTATCTTCATTGTAGAAGTGCACAAAGAAGCTATAATGCCACATTGGCTTTACAGGGACATGGATTTCAGAATATCTATAATATTTCAGGAAGTTTCTTAGGAATATGCCTGTATGAATATTATAATGATGTTGTACAAAATCGTGAGCCTATCGTTACAGCATACAATTTCAACTAATGATCAAGAAAGACAATGAGATTCTTTATTTGAGGATTTCCTTGTCTTTTTTACATATGAGGTTTTTAAGTAGTAAAGAGATAGAAAAAAAGTTGCATCTAAAATAGAAAGTGCTATATTTAAAGTTACAGAAAGATAAATTAGCGTTTGAGAGGTTAATGATATGGATATGAACTTACATTTTAGATATGCACAGCGTAAAGATGTTTCCTTGATTTTAAGATTTATTCAAGAACTTGCAGAGTATGAGAAAATGTTAAATGAAGTAGTTTGCGATGAAGAAACTCTTGAGGAGTGGATTTTTGATAAAGAAAAAGCAGAAGTGATTTTTGCTTGTCTGGGTGATAAAGAGATTGGTTTTGCACTATTTTTTCATAACTTTTCTACTTTTGTAGGTAGAGCAGGGTTGTATCTTGAAGATTTATATGTTTCTCCAGAATATAGAGGAAATGGATATGGGAAAGCAATATTAAAGAAACTTGCAGCTATTGCTGTTGAACGAAAATGTGGTCGCTTGGAATGGTGGTGTCTTGATTGGAATAAGTCAAGTATTGATTTTTACTTATCATTGGGTGCAGAACCTATGTCCGATTGGACGGTATATAGAATTGCTGGTGAAACATTAAATAAACTTGCGAAGTAAAAAACTTCAGTTTGACCTTCTTATATTAGGAATAAGACGAATCATGTGTATTATGCTCAAGAATTTGAAGATGAAGTATAATTTTTATCATAATAAAAAAGGAATTCTTGAAAATCTACTCTAAATACCCTACTATGTATAGGGAGGCTGTTTTATAGATTCATAAGGTTTACGTATGAAGATAAAGAATATACAATCAAATACATACAAAATGGTGTAGTAATACTTAATAGGGAATAAAGATAAGCTTTAGCTGCCCCAGCAACCGTGATGTGGACAATGATCGAATACCACTGTAGAAATATGGGAAGGTGATCAAAGGATGAAACGAAGCCGGTAGACCTGCCTTTTGTATACACTTTTTCTTCTGGGCTCAAGAAAAAAGGAATTCCTTTTTGTCTGCCTAAAAACAGACTTTTTTTTAGAAAAGATGGGAAGTATGGGATATTGTGCATATAGTTTTTTAGATGAAGTATCCAGTCAATGTGATTATGAAATCGCAACCGATCGTTTAGCAAGCTTTTTAGGATTAGCCATGCATTATATAAAACATATAGATAAAGAAGATTTGTTGTTTTTATGTGAAACGATTTACCATGCAAATGGCTCTATTCGTGGAAAGAATGCAATTGATGAAGAACGTTTTAAAAAAGTAGAAGCACTCTATAAAAAATATGAAGTACTATATAAAGAATTTTATCTTCCTGTTGGATGTATAGGGGCTTCTTATTTACATGTATTACGAAGTGAATGCAAGAATATTGTACGATGGATCGTAAAGATTCAAAAAGAAAAAGAAGTAGATAAAAATATATATGAGCTTTTTAACCTATTGTCAAATTTATTTTTTGTTATGGCATTATATGAAAATAAAAATGAAAATACAGAAGAATTGATATTTCAATCTTTGTCTTATGGAAATTGAAAAACACGTTCTTTTGTGAAAACAGCAGCTTCCAGAAAAGAAAAAATATAAAATAGGAGAGAGCAGAGTATGAAAAAAACAATTATTTTATCACTGGTTTTAGGATTGGGTATTATGTTAAGTGGATGCAGTGAGAAAAAAGAACCAGCAGGTGAAGAAAAAGAAGTGACACTTCATGTTGTGGTAGAAGATAAGGTAAATGGAAAAGAATTAGTGAATAAAGATATTACACAGACAGGACAAATCAATACTTTGTATGATTTTTTAGAAAAGTGTGAAGAATTGGATGTCGTTTTTAAAGATGGAAGCTATGGAGCCTACATCGATGAAATGAGTGGGTTAAAACAAGACTTTAACAAGGGACCATGGTGGCTGTATGAAAGTGACAATAACGAAACATGTAAAGAAAGTGGGATGTGTCCTGCTGTAGAAGAATTAAAGATTCAAGATGGAGATTCTTTTAAATTCTTATATACAAAGGATATGTAGAAATTAGTTTATCATGAATAGGAATTATGCATGTTTTACCAACAGGGACTGTGAATTTTTTCCTTGTCATAAAGGAATTTCGGAAGAAAATTTTAATTGCCTGTTTTGTTTTTGCCCTTTATATGTTTTAGGAACAAATTGTGGTGGAGCATATCGTATATTAGACAATGGATGTAAGGATTGCACTTTATGTACGTATCCACATGAAAGAAAAAATTATGATGCGATAATGGGGCGTTTTCCGGAAATTGTAAGCATCATGAATAAATAGAGGGTGAGTGAAAGAGTCTACAGGGCTCTTTTTCTATAAGAAAAAATAAAAACAATAGCTGTTTTCTATATTTGAAGAGGGTATAATAAAGCTATATGTATTTTAAAGGAGAGATATTGAAATGAAATATGCAATCGGAATTGATATTGGAGGAACAAATACCAGAGTAGCTCTAATCAATGAAAACTATGAAATAAAGGAAAGAGTCCAGTTTTCAACAGATGCGAATGACCCAGATAAGACAATGGATAAGATAGCAGAAACGATTCAATCTTTTGAAACAGATATCGTAGGAGTAGGAATGTCTTGTCCAGGACCTCTGGATTTAATCAATGGAAAAATTATCCAGACTCCAAATTTACATGGGAAATGGACAGGTTTTTCTGTCAGCAAAGAGTTAGAAAAAAGAATTCAAATTCCTGTATATTTGGAAAATGATGCAAATTTAGCTGCTTTGGCAGAAAGTGTTATTGGAGAAGGAAAAGACTATGATTATGTTCAGTATCTAACTGTATCAACAGGATTAGGAGCAGGACTTGTCATGCATAAAAAAATATTCACAGGGGCTCATGGTTTTGCGAATGAAGTCGCAAATAGCTGTATGAAACATGA
>ERZ773144.1574-NODE-1574-length-20267-cov-21.470710_pt1 | contig 20267 bp, 9 predicted proteins | sample MGYA00580849_ERZ773144 | MGnify/ENA primary metagenome ERZ773144 (study PRJEB29015, sample SAMEA2737861) | human gut metagenome | biome: human gut; feature: human-associated habitat; material: faeces | place: China | collected 2012 ...
GTGATAATAATCGGCTTGCAAAAGTACGGCTTTTCTTTGAATTGGCAAACTATTTTTGTATATTTTTCCAGTCGCCTATTCTATTGAGAGTCTTCTCAATACCCGTTATTATTCATTCCATTGAGTTTCGGATTACTTTGTATCTCTTTCAGAGGGATAGGGAAAAGTTCATGTTTACCCTCCATAAAATTCCGGTAAGCCGGATATGGTTTGTTCTCTTTCTGATTGACGGAACTGATCTCACCAAACAGTTTCAGAGCCTTTCCCAGTACTCCCCAACGTATCAGATCATATTTGCGTTGTCCTTCAAAAGCCAGTTCAAAGCCACGTTCCCAGTAAAGAGCTGTACGGAACTTTCCTTCCGGTGTAGAATCATCGATGAAAGTGAGGTTATGTGTCTTTTTCCGTACGCTCATCATTTCATCATAATTCGCTTCTGTAATAGAAGTTGCTTCAGCACGTGTACGTACGCTATTCAGCAAATCCCATGCTTTTTGTCTGTCTGTTCCTGTTTCATTATACGCTTCGGCAGCCATCAATACCACATCAGCATAACGCAAAGGGCAATAGTTCACATCCGCATAATTGATATTCTTGTTCCATGACTCTTTCGGCATCCATTCCCGGCGCCATTTTCCTACATACCAGCTACCTGCACTTCTTTCTTCTTTTACATGCTCTTTTTTAGTACCATTCCAGGTATAACGATAGGTGCAAATCACCACATCACGGCGTTTATCGCTCGCTTCGAAGAAGTTACGCCATTCGGGAACGACTATAAAGAAACCGTTGGCACGTCCCATATACTGATTTGCTTCAGATGCAGAAATTCCGGTAGGTTCCGCCACCTGCGGACCATTATAAATTCCCCATGCTCCACCGTTACGACGTCCTTGTGAATGATAGAAAGCAATCTCCCAAAGACTCTCCTTATTATTCAGTACCCCCTGCGAGTAGCTTTTAAAGAGTGCCTCATAACCACCATCATAAAAATCATGGTATCCTTTCTTTTCAAAAGCCTCCCACTCTTTTATCACTGCATCGAAATATTCCATCCGCTTACTGTCCTCCGGACGTTTCAACTGTCCATTCGATTGAAGGCTATATCCTGCACGTTGCAAATATACACGCATCAGCAATGCACGGGCAGCCCCTTGCGTCACCCGTTCGGGACTGGAAGAAGCAGTTGCCCAATCCAGATTGTTTTTAGCGAAAGTAAGGTCGGATATAATCTCGTCATAAATCACTTCCCTGTCCACACGTTCACCAAAAGCAGATTCGTAGGATGATGAATAAGATGTTTTGAAAGGCACATCTCCCCAATATCTCACCAAATCAAATGCGAGGAAAGCACGCAGAAAGCGAGCTTCCGCTTCCAATGCTTTCAGACGGGTATTTTCTGCGTATTCTGTCATGCCACAGATTCCGTCAATGGTGAGGTTAGCCCGGTCGATTCCCTCATATTTCAGTTTCCAGATACTTTCAATCCACGTATTCGTGGAGTTTAGCTGATAATGTGCAATATCGTGAACCTGATTGTCAGACTGCGTACGAGCCGTATAATAGGTATCGTCCGATGCGGGAGAGGCCATTTCGTACCAACCATAATGATTAAAGTCCGACAATGAACTATATATTCCCATCACTGCCATTTCCGCTTTATCTTCCGAATCGAAATAGCGGTCCCGGTCATATTTTGAGTTAGGTTCTTCCGTCAGCAAATCCTCACAAGAGGAAAATCCTGTTGCCAATAGGGCGAATACGGCATATAATAGATGTATCTTTTTCATGATTACTATGTATTTAAAGAATTAAAATGCTACGTTGAGACCAAAAATAAAAGAACGGCTAAGCGGATATGCCCCAAAGTCAACACCCGGTGTCAAACCGCTTTTCATCGTAGAGACTTCCGGATCGAAACCTGAATACTTGGTCCAAGTCAAGAGATTATTACCGGTGGCATACAAACGCAAGTTCTTCAATCCTATCCTTGCAATCAGATTTTTAGGGAATGTATATCCCAAAGTCACATTACTTAGTTTCAAATAGGAAGCATCCTCCACTGCCCATGAATGAATATAATTGTCTCCTTGTTGAGCATCATGATAAGCGGCTACGGTTTTACCTGCATTCAAAGCAGCCAGTTCTCCGGGATCTGTCACTTTCTGTCCATCCGAATTGATAGTCATCCAGCGATTAGAGCTATTCATCACGTCCAATGCGTTGTAGTTCAGGCTACCCACCTTACTGGTAACCAGTTTGGTCGCATTCAGTACTTCATTGCCATAGCTGAAAGTCAGGAATATACTTAAATCAAATCCTTTGTAAGTAAAAGAGTTGTTCAATCCTCCGTAGAATTTCGGTTGAGCGTTACCAATGACCGTTTTATCATTTTCATCAATCACATTATCATCTCCGGTCAAGTTCTTAAACTTCCACATACCCGGACGAATCTGCCCTTTATCACCATGATAAGGTACTCCATCTTTTAATGTATAAGTCTGCGTAGAAGCATCATAATTGAAATCATCTACCTGATACAGCCCCTCGGTGATGTAACCATAGAACTGTCCTAATGGTTCTCCGACAGCAATACGATGAGTGTTTTGGTTAAAGCCGAACCTGGCTTCATAGAGTTGTACCGCCTCACCGGTCAATGCTTTCACGGAATTTTTATTGTGCGACAGCGTCAGTGTAGTGTTCCAACTAAACTTCTTTGTAGAGAAATTCACAGTATTCACAGTCAGTTCCACACCTACATTCTTCGTTTCTCCGGCATTAATCAACATACTCTGATAACCGGAAGAATAAGGCAGCTGGGCGTTAAGCAGCAAATTACTACTCCTATTTATATAGAATTCGGGCGAAACAGTGATGCGTTGATTCAGAAAACCTAAATCAACTCCCATATTAAAAGTCTTGTTCGCTTCCCACTTCAGATCGGGATTCGGTATCTGCTTGGAAGCATAACCGGGAGTAAGCTGATCTCCCATAGCTGTGATGATGGAAGACATCAAAGCAAGGCTGTTATAGCTACCGATTCTGTTGTTACCCGCCAAACCGTATCCGATACGGAATTTCAAGTCGGAGAAAACATTCAGTTTCTTTATAAAATCCTCTTCACTCACACGCCAGGCTGCCGATACGGCAGGAAAATATCCCCATTTATTATTCTTTCCGAATTTAGAAGAGCCATCCGCACGGAACGTTGCGGAAAACAAATACTTATCGGTAAAGTCATAGTTGAGACGAGCGAAAAAAGAGAGCAGATTATCATCATAGTTTTCATCGGACGAAGCAACGGATGGAGTACCCAGACTCATATCTCCCAAAATGAACTCATCGGTAGGCAACCCACTGACACCGGATTCGAGCACACGAGTCCAGCGTTTTACAAATTCCTGTCCCAATTGTACTACCACTTTATGCTTCTTCTGAAAACGTTTATCATAAGTCAAGACGTTAGAGGTCTGAAAACTTCCGGTCTCCGTATTCCTGATAGAGCCGTAAATACCGCTGCGTCTTCCCATAATAGATTGGTCGCCATAGAAAAGCTCCCGGCGGTAAAGCTGATAACGCATACCCGTATTGTTGCGGAAAGTCAATCCTTTGATGATTTTGAAAGTCAGTCCGCCATTGGCTTGCAAAGTACGTGTTTCCTTATTATCTTTTTCTTCAGCGGCGGCAATCAACGGATTCTGCATCACGTTTCCGTCTGCATCGCTTAATACAGGGTCTTCTCCTGCCAACAAATCCGAGTCATTACCACGTATACCAATGGTAGGACGGTATTGCAAAATCTGAACCATTTTATTAAACTTTGCATCTACATTACTTCCGCCTTCATTCGTACCGTTTCCGGCAACACCTGCTCCATACACTTTCAGATAATCGAAGTTGATACGTCCTGTAACGGAAAGCCGCTTATTCACTTCGCTTTTCACGCTAAGCGCAATGTTATGTTTGTCGCTGCCGCTATATACCATCGCACCTTCATCCTTGAAGTAACCATAAGACATATTGTAGTTCAACTTATCATTGCCACCGTTGACACCTACCCGGTAATTTTGCGTAACGGTAGTGCGTCCCATCGTACGGTCCAGCCAGTCGATACCTTTACGATTACCATAGTTTTCATGAAGATCGACAAAACCACCATAACGGTTTTGCCATGACCGCATACTTTCCTCGGGATCAGTAGCATCTCCTAATGTTCTTTCATAATCCGCCAACACAAATTCCTCTACACTTAATACATCCAACCGCTTGGCAAGCGTACGCACACCTACATAAGAATCGAAAGTAAGAGTCGCTTTCCCTTCACTTTTCGCACCGCTTTTGGTGGTGATTACCACTACGCCATTCGCTCCCCGGGCGCCGTAGATGGCTGTTGCCGAAGCATCTTTCAACACGTCGATACTTTCAATATCGGCAGGATCAAGGCTGGCCATGCCATCTTCCGTCAGAAATCCGTCGATAATATAAAGCGGTTCGTTGCTTTGCGTAATTGATATACCGCCACGAACACGCACTGACATCGTAGCACCGGGCTGACCGTCTGTTTGTATAATCTGCACACCCGCCATACGTCCCGCTAAAGCCTGGGTTACATCAGACGAAGGAACTTTGAGCAAATCGTCGCTTCTCACAGAAGCCACGGAACCGGTCAGGTCTTTACGCTTTACTGTTGCATAACCGATAGCTACCACCTCATCCAACAATACCGACGCAGCCTTCATGGTCACATCAATCTGTTTTCTTCCTTTCACGGGTACTTCCATATTTTCCAATCCGATAAAAGAGAAAACCAAGACATCTTTCTGCGGATCACTAACGGTAATGGTGTATTTACCATTGATATCGGTAATGGTACCCGTGTTTTGTTTTCCTTTCACGGTTACATTTCCTCCAATCACTTCCAAGCCTTCGTTGTCCACCACCTTACCGGTAACGGTCAAACTCTGGGCATAAATGCCGGATGCACCGACAAGAAGCAACAAAATGCAAATAATTCTACTTTTCATCATATTCTGTTTGTTATTTATATTCACTATGTTTCATTGTTTATCATTGATTTACTACCCGGGTAGATATAGGACTCCGGTCGGTCATTTCAACCACCCGATAAGCCCCGTCTATCTCATCGTAAAGCAACGAGGAACCCGTATATTGTCGAGAGTAAAAATTGCCATTCAACGCAGGATTGTCTGTTCCATAACTAAATACCGCCTGTTCGGTGCGATGACTCACTGCAAGTTCGGGTGCTTTGGAAGCATCCAAAACCGCTTTGATCGTCCAGTCGCCTACGTTAAAGGTATCACCGTCACGGTTGATAATAGGGACAGCCTCATCTCCTACCTGGATAATAGCCAGGAAACGGGTGGCAGAACAACCGTCAACCCGTGCAGTCAAGTGCCACTGGTTAGGATACTCCGCTCCGGTGATGGCGGGCGGCACTACGAAACGGTCCGTTTGGGACAGCGTAAAAACATGTCCTCCAAAAAGTTGTGTCACAGCCATCCATCCTTTGATTTTATTATTTGTAGACAACGTTTTCTTTGTCGCATCCATCTTAAATTCCGTAGGACTATGCAACAGCCACTCCCAGCGGACAGCCTCCGATGCTTCCAGTTCATCATACACAATCACCGTATGAGGATGAAGCATCAACACATGTCGGCGGTATTTAGTCAACGGAGTGGCACCGAATCCATTTTCAGGCGTCTGCTCAATACCTGCCTGCTTGAAGTAGCCAACCCACATCGGGTCATTGCTGATACCTCTGTAAGCATGTGAAACATCTCCCAAACAGTAACTGATATGCTGTCCGCCCATAGCACGCGTCACACTGCCATAACCTTCGGTAGAATAAGGTTGCCCGATGCCGTTTACCAACAGTGAATTATGCGCCCTCGTATGGCGATAGGACATCAGATTATGAGCATCGCTGAAATTCTGATAATAACCCGTACTGCGATACACATCGACACCTTTATACAACAGGTTAAAAGCATTCTGACTGGCAGTAGTGTGACTGCCGGACCCGAATGTACTGGAACGGAACGAGAGTGCAAGATCCTTTCCCGTATCTTCCGGAGCACTGTGCATGGCTACTTCACCAGCGTCTTTATACCATACCATTTTATCAGCCCTGGCAGGAAAAGTTGTATTGTAATCCTGCTCGGTGCACATCCGGTAAAGACGCAATTCATAATCCCGGCGCAACAGCTCCCAACATTCTCCGGCATACCATCCGGCATAGGAATCACCCGTTTCACACGCCAGATAATCAGCAAAGGCAGCAACCAAACGGTTGGGTTCGCTACCCTTTTCACTATTGTCACCAAAGCCATTGCTTTTCGATCCTGGCGGACAAGTATAAACCAGCGAGCGTCCGACATTCTGATACCACGGATGCGATAGATAATCGTACCGACTGATAAATGAAAGAAGAGACGGCATATACGCCAAAGTCAAGATATTGGCACTGAAATAGCCAGTACCATTGTGCCATATACCGTCGCGATTGAAGCCGGAGGCAGGAGCACGGGCTGTCCACAATTCATAATAATACTCCATCATGGGCAGCACTTCGGAAGAATAGGCCGGTTTGTCGTAAAGCGACAAAGCCACTTGAAAGAGGATGCGCATATTCTGCTGCCAAAAATGATTATCAAAGAGATGGTTTTCCTGAAAACCGCAATTTACCTTGTAATAGTAACGTGCCACACGCATCATCAGTTCTTCGGCAGCAGTACGATCGGAAGCAGACAAGTTATTATAAAGCAGATCGTAGGCTGCAACAAGACACCATGCGATGTTGCTGGCAGTAAAGTTGGATGCAAAAAGTTGTCCATCAGCAGGGGGAGCGACAATCAACGCTTCGAGAAGCTGACGTAACTTTTCGGCATAAATTTCTTTTTGGGTTAAATGATAGGCCTGATAAAGATAAGTGGCATGTTGCCGGAGCTCTTCTGCACGGCTATATAAATCAGTCATTCCGGTGTATTCGGCTTTCAATGCCTGTGAAGCACGACTTTGTAGTTCTGCATATTCAGGGTGTGAAGTGACACGGTTACGAGCCTCTCCGATACGGTCGTCTAAAAAACAGTAAATACGAGGATGCAGACGGGGAGCATTTGCTAAGAATGTCTGAAAAGGAGGTGTTACAAATTCCGGTGTATCATTCTTTAATTCGAAACGATAGATAGCACTCCATTCACCGGGCGTAGTTCCATTAAGATTGGTGGAACGAAAGCGCCAATACCATGTGCCGACCTCCAAACGACGATGAAGATTATACATACACCATTCCTGCGGTTCGGAAAGTAGCGTTTCGGAACTGCTGAAATCTTCAGTACGTGAAAGGGAAAATTGCAGTCTTTCGCCCGTCTTCATGGCTTGAGGAACAATAAGAGGAGCAGGATTCAGATACAATTCATTATCTGCTTTGGGATAAGGTTGCGTCCGTATCTTATCCTGATAGGCATCGGGAATTCCGGCAGGCATCTCTGGCTGCGTACTGTCCGGTTCGGGCAGCGAGTCAGATGTACAGCTACAGAACAACTGTACCATGAACAAAAGAAAAACCGATAGGCGAAATGTGGTGTGCATATTATTTTCTTTTCTAGGTATAAGATTAGAGGGCTATTTTCAAAAGTTTCAATGTAAGAAGAAGGTAAAGCGGGACGGGGGATCCCACTTTCCTTGAACTTCTATTGAGTAAGGTCGATTATTCAGTGACTATTTAAAGATTGTAATCATTGGGCGGCAAAGAGCTTTCTGCGAACTACCAGTAACTTTCAGACTACTTGCTTTTGCATCCAGCACCTGCTTAGTTGTTTTATCCACATTAATGATTACACCGGAAATATCTTTACTTCCATTAACCGTACAAGAGGCATAATATACGGACTCAATAGGATCCCGGTCAAACATTACACCATTTTCAAATGCAAATTCCGGCATTTCTCTGAAAGCTTGTCCACCAGTGGGCTCTACCTCTCCTATTTTAAATAACATTCCCATGAATTCACCTAATTGATCCACTGTAGGAATATACCATGAACTCAAACTTTCACCATCAAGCGGATGTTCATTCACCCAGCTATTATAAGTTGTCATAAATGCAACTTCTCCAATACCTGTAAGTAAAGCATCTGTAGCCTGTGTTCCATTAGTTACAGTTGCATCTGTTGTAACTAAAGAGCTCATTGCGGCATTATTAAGAACCTGACGACCAGTCGCTACATTCTCAATCGCTACCGCATATCCGGCAATTGTCTTACCTTGAAGTGCTACAGGATAATTAGCCGGCACATCACTACCAATAGCCTCCATCTTGAAAACAATACCGACAGCATCCGCTGCATCACGTACCACTTTACCTTCTGCATTGATATAACTACCAACCTTCATTTCCAACGCTTCATAATCCGGATCCACTCCTACTTCAATGTCAAAGTTTCCATCTCCGATTTCAAATTTAGCCATAATCTGCATATTAGCGTCCAAAGGTAATGTATTTGCCGGTATTTTAATCTCTTTACTATATCCGCCACTCAATGCCATGGTTATTTCTTCTGTAAATTTACTTACATTTGAAGGAGCAAAAAAGAAATTAGCGAACCAATTGCCATCCGCAGAAGCAAAACCTGCATTTGTATAAGTCACAGGAGTCGTAGCAGAACATTTACCCTCTAAAATATCATATCCGCTCAAAGCGTTATATTTTATTTCCAGTTTATTAGCTGCCGCAGCTACTTCCGGATTCTTCGGTTTTACGCTCACATTAGCAAACGGGCGTTTCAATGTCACACTGGCATTACCAATCGTTTCCAATTTTCCGCAGAAAGCGTCGCTGGCTGCCATCAACGCATCATTTGTCAGATCGAATGACGCAGTATTATATCCTACTACTCTCAAATCAGCAGTGTTATATACTTTATTAGCGGCACCGCTTTCCGGTACGTATTCAGCCCAAAACAATGCTTTCGACACTTCTTTTTGTTCATCTACAGAAATAGTGAAAGATACCTTACCGTCTGTAACCGGTTTAGTTACCTGATCGCCTATCTTATTGCCATCAGCATTCAGTAATTGCATGATACATTGCATCGTATAACCGTCAGGAATGGTAACCGCACGGCTAAAGACGTTATTTACAGGAGCCTGTACAGAGATAGTAACAGGAGCATTGATTTCTGTTCCGTTGTCCGAAACGATTTCTTCTTGTCCACAGGATGCAAAAAGCACTACGAACAAAGCCATTAGCGAATAAAATAAGTTCTTTTTCATGATCTTAATTGTTTTATGGTTAAGCAATTCTTAATTGATTTGTCTATTTTATAATTCTCCAAGGTCTACCTCCAGATCACCGTCATAATCGGGATCGATCCCTATTCCTCCATTGGCATCGGAAGTCAGGAAGTTTCCGCGTACCGTTGTGTTTTTGCCCCGTTCACAAGGAATACGGAAAGCAGCAGTACGTGCCAGCACTTCATTCTTCTCATTCAAGATTTCGAGCTCTACAGGAATGGAAACGGTTTCTCCGGCATCGGTCAACACATAGTCGAATCCCAGTATCAGTTCTTTCGTACCATCGGCAGGGCGTTCAAAGGCCACTTTATATTCCATGTACATGAGCGAGTTCTTGGGTACATCATCCCACAAATTGTAGCCGGTAGGCAAATAATCACTGTACTTCACACGAGCGGTAAAACTTTCACCTTTCAGTCCGCCTGTGGACAGTTTATTGAGAAACGTCGCTACATCTTTAGCCACCAGTTCATAGCGTGCTACGGGGCGATACAGTTCAACGTCAAGACTTGTTTCAGCTCCCCAATGATTGCGGAAAGAAGTCAGGTCTGCCACAGCAGAAGCAGCAAAAACATCTTTATATCGGCTATTCCCTATATACTTTCCGGCAGGAAGGATAAAAGCCAGATTCTTGGCATCGTAGATAAGTCCCTGTTCCGGTGTCTCCGCATTCACATAATCGGCCCACACCAGGATGCGGTAATTACGGGCGTGCAGCTTCATACTAACAGACAGACTGGCACGGTTAAAATCCTCTTCATATACCGTTTGCCGTGCCGCCACCTGTCTATCCAGATAGGCTTCTACGATGAAACGACGCAGATAGTTGGTTTCCGACGCACGGGTGATGGTCACCGGTGCTCTTTCTGCCAAACTTAGATTCATTGCCAGATTAAGGTTGAGTGTTACAGCTGTCGGGTCCACTCCCAGTTCTCCTTCGGGAGTCATTTCCGGTTCTTCGTGCAGGCTGCATCCATTCACCAGCAGGGTGATGAACAACAAGAAAGTGCACTGTGCCAGTATATATAAATTTCTTCTCATATTGTTATCTTATTTATATGTATGTCCCTATCTAAGGTTAGAAGCGGTAGACCAACGATGCTCCCACACGGGTTATCCCCCAGTAATGACGGACACGCGTATCCAGCTGTGCGCCGTTGTCTACATTATAATAGGTGTTATACTTCATGTTGGCATATCCCACTCCCAGATTAAATTCCGCTCCCCAGTGTCTGGAAAGAGGGAGTTTGTAACCATAGCTTATTCCGGCTCCCAACAGCGGACGATCCGTATCTTGATAACGGTCATCGTTCCACTTCACGTTAAACCATGCCACGTGGGCGTGCAGTCCGACAAAGTGTCCCCGTCCTGTTTCATTTCCTATCCACCAGCGGGCTTCAGGTTGCAATGCTACCGTACGCACGCCGTGCTTATCCCCCAAGTCCCACAAACTGCAAGTCAACGGCAACTCTACCGTGATCTTTTTATGCACCTGCATTTCCACGGCAAGGTTCAGCAAAGCACAAGCATCATATATTACATTCGTTTTCAGTGCCAGATAGCGTTGACCATCAAAGGCAGCCGCTTTCTTTCCTGCATTCTCTTTGCCGGATTGGCGTTTATCCTCCTCCTTTTTTGAAGAAGTCGCAACTGCTGTTTCCTGCTTTTTCCCGCCGGGCTTGTAGACCGTAGTTTCCTCCGGAGCTGCCGAAGTCTGTACACGGGGTTTACCGGGAGTCTGTGCCGACAAGACGGTTATGCCCGATAATGCAGCCAACAGACATATAGTTCTCATATTAAAAGTAGAGTGTCTCATATATTCGTATCTTTCATGTTCATTGATCAGATTTCCAGTTCGGGCACTGTATCCCTCATTACCGTTTCGTACCCATCCTCATTGATGACAGTAGCTTCACCTTTATAAGTGATATTCACCTTCTCTTGAGTGCTGCGGATAAAGAATGAAGGAGCACCGTCGGATTTCAGGTTAACACTGATCAGCCATCCGCCCACTTTGATACGTCCGTCGGATAAGATTTCGGGATCTTTGGCAGGATATTTCAGTGCATGTGTATTGATGACAGTGGCAAAACGATATACTTGTGCCTTTTCCGATGTAGCGGTGAAATGCCAGTGATTAGGATACTTCTTGAACACCCCTTTGTCATCAGCACGTAGCCAGTTGACTGCCGGATAGAAAAAACGGCTCGTCGTATCTGTCTGCAATGTTCCAGTGGAGAAAAGATAAGCGTCTGATGCTCCTCCGCGGTTCGTGGCTTGAATATGCACGAAGCGATGATTCGATTGATCCACTGTCATGGGATTTTCTGTGGTATGCAGCAAATAACTCCAGTTTACAGGTTCGTCTGCCACGAGTTCGTCATAGATAAAGATGAGTCCAGTCTTTCCCAAATTGACAATGTGACGGCGGAACGTTTTCACATGGTTCTCATCCCAGCCATTTTCGGGCGTATAATGCACCTCCGACTGTTCGCCGCGTGTCAGCCAAAGCGGTGAAATCACTTTTCCGTAAGCATTGGAAGCATCACCCAGCACATAACCAATCTTCTCGCTGGCATAATAACGGGGAATCCATCCATATCCTTCCGTACCGATACGTTGTCCCATACCGTTCACCAAAATCGTATTGTGAGCACGTGTGGCACGATGGCACAACATACTATGTACGTCGGTAAACTCAATGTGGTGTCCGCTACTGTAAAATAATGGTTTTCCACCATAGAAGGTATTGAAAGCATTCTGATTGGCAAGTGCATGAGAGGTAGAACCATAAGGGCTTGACCGGAAACTCCACATCGCATTTCCACCTACTCTATCCCAGTTCGTCTGGAAAGAGACAAGTCCTGTTGCGGGGAAGACGTATCCTGCAGGGAGTGCTGTCAATCCTTCACCTTCCGGCAGAGGTTTATCACATTGCAGGCGGAACCAGGCCAGATCACCGGGCTTACTCAATAAGGCTTTCTTCATATAATCCGGTTCCACTTTCAATGTGCGGCGTACGAAATCAGCGGCATACGTGTTTCCGGTAAGGCGTGCCAGCGCATCCAAATAGCCTATACGGATGCTGTTGGGACGTGCCACATTCTGATGTGAACTTCCGTTTCCTCCGGATTTGGAAAAAGGAGGTTGCTGGAAGATGGTATACATGATATTTCCCTGATACCAAGGATCGGAAAAGAAGTCGTAACCGGTCAGTTTGCTATAATAGTAAGGTACTTCCACTAATGTACGGGTATTGACCGTAAAGTAAGAATCGCCATTGTGCCAGCCACCGTCTTTGTTCAATCCGGGGAAACGTGCCAACCAGACGTTATAACAGTAATCCACCCATGTGTTGGCTTCGGGCAGATCGCCATATACACTGAATGCCGCCATTGTAAGGATGCGAAGTGTCATCTGCCACACATGATTGTCGGCGATGTGATTTTCCATCCGGTTATTAAAGTTCTCATACATTTCACCACCTTTATTTTTGATGGCTTCCAGCAATGCTTTCTTTTGTGATGTATTCAACCGGTCGTAGAAAGAATCATAAGCCATAGAGCAGAGAGACAATAAGCTAGAAGCATTAAAATCTCCTTTTACATTCTTATCTTTATCCCAGTCGGCCATGATAAATACCCGTTTGATGGCTTCGTCAGCATATTTAGTATCCTGTGTCAGCAACCAGGCCCGTATCAATGCTTCGGTGTTGCCTTCTTCCGCATCGATGATGCGACGGCTTTCACGAGTGAGGTATGAATTTATCTGCATCTCGTTCTTCAGATTCTTCACCTGCGAGACATTAATATCTTTCACTGATTTCATTGGAGTCTGAAGTACCTGATCTGCACGCTCAAGATACCATTGTCTTTCTGCCTTTTGTTTGCTGTGATTTATAAAGTCCTTCCATTCGTTCTTCATGATCCACACACGCGGATGGTCGGCAGGTAGTTTTGCCAACACTGTTTTCAATGAAGGCGGACAGAATTTACCCGGACGATTTTCTACGGTGACTTGCTGTGTGCTTCCCCAGGTCACTTGTCCGTTTTCTACATAACCGAACTGCCAGTACCATACCCCCGGCGCAAGCGGTTGTTCCGGATTATAGAACGGCCAACGAGTTTCCACCTGAACAACTCCGGACTTCAATCCGGCATCCTGCGAATAACGTAACCGATAGGTAATCTTCGTTTTATCTACCTTCTTTACTTTGTGTTCGAACCCATCCAACGGACTGTCCTGCGAGTTCATGTCCGAACGGAGCGGCCATTGGAAAGAAACCGCACGGTCATTTACCACCGCTTTATCAAGAGGATAAGGAGTGGCACGCATTTCATGCATCAATGTCTTCTCCGTCAGCTTAATAACTGCTTGTTTTTGCGCATGTGTCATCTGTGCAGCCACAGACAAGATTACGAATGAAATCAATAATACTTTTTTCATGATATCAAATGATTGGTTTTTCTGTAGGCAAATGTAGATAAACCGTCCGAAACGGAACTTTCAATTCATTTCTTCCTTCTCTGATACTGTCTAACAGGACTTTGTTTTCGTTCATTTCAACTTAAAATTCGTCCAAAACAAGCGTTACAGGAGGCTACAAAGAGGGTAAAAGGGTAATATAGCCCCCAAAACGGAATGACTGGAATTGATAGAAAGATGAAAGTTATTAGTTCTTGTTTAGGTTTTCACCACAGAGGACGCGGAGGACACAGAGGTGAATTTGGTTTATGACTTACGGTGGTGACCCTAATTTTGATGCGTAATCCTTCCTCTATAAAGTTGAAAAAACATAAAAACATCTGTCACCTGCAACCAAACGCGTGTAATACACTAGTTGACAAACAGTTGTATCGTTGCAGATACTGTTGCAGATAGGTTGCAGATCAAAGTATCTGCAACACAGTATAAACCTTACATAAACTAATTCTCCATGAGTGCAAAAGTTTATTGTATACATTAACTTCCCGTTTCCAGGCGGGGAACTGTCGTTTCCGGCATTAGAAATTACAGTTTCCACGGTAGGAAACGAGAGTTTCTAAGGCGGGACACTACAGTTTCTACGTAAGGATACTGTCGTTTCCCCGTAGAGACACCACAAATTATCCATAGAGTCACCCCAATTATCCCATAGCTTTGCATAAAGGAATCAAGGCTTTTTCTTTGATTATATAACGCGTTGCAGATACTTTATCTGCAACCTATCTGCCACAGTATCTGCCACGTTCCAACTATTTGTCAATTAGTGCATTACACGCGTTTGGTTGCAGGTGGCAGATGTTTTTATGTTTTTCAACTTTATAGTAGACAAAAAACTCTCATTCATTTCTGCACTTCACCTCTGTGTCCTCCGCGTCCTCTGTGGTGAACAAATGCATAACCGCAAAACAATTACTTTGTATGCTGCTTCACATACTCCGATGGCAGACAACCGACATACTTCTTGAAACTGGTAGAGAAGTAAGAAGAAGATCCGAAGCCTACCATTCCGCTAATCTCCGAAATGGAGTAGCGCCCTTCAAGCAACAATTTACACGCCTTATTAAAACGGATGCGCCGGATAAAGTTGGCAGGCGGTTCACCGGATATGGAATTCATCTTGAGATACAGTGACGAACGGCTCATACAAAGCTGACTTGCCAACTCATCAGAGGTGAAGTCTTCATTACTGATATTTTCTTCTACTACCTGAATAGCTTTGCTCATGAATTCCTCATCCAGATTATTCGAAGTCATTTTAGCAGTATCTATATCAATCGTATTCGAATAATAGTGTTTCAACCGCTGGCGTGCTTTCAGTTGATTAGCTATTTTTCCTTTCAATAAATGAATCGAGAACGGTTTGGCAATGTAATCATCCGCTCCAGCCTGAATACCCTCCGTCTGTGCATCGACACTTCCTTTGGCAGACAACAGCAGGACGGGAATATGGCAGGTTTGCAGATTTCGTTTAATAAGCTGGCAAAGTTTGATACCGGCAATACCCGGCATCATCACGTCGGAAAGGACAATGTCCACACGGTGCTCTTTCATAATAGCCAATGCTTCTTCGCCGTTTCCGGCGGTCAGCGTCACATAGTTCTGCCGGAAATTATCTTTCAGGTAATCCACCATCTCTTTATTGTCATCTACCAACAAGATAGTAGGACGCTCTTCCTCACTGCCGGCTTCTATCTGATCACCGTCCGATAGTTCTTCTGCAACTATAGCCGACGCATCACCAGAGAAATATTCATCAGCCACCGGAAGCTCCCGGAGAGAAGCAGATGTTTCGACTTCATGTGTCGGCAATTCACGTTCTTTCTCCGTGAAGGCAGCCATATCAGCAGGTAGCGTGACTTTAAATTCGGTATATTGAGCTGGTTCGCTTGCTACCGTAATAGTGCCGTGATGCTTTTCCACAAGCATCTTCACCAATGACAGCCCGATACCCGTCCCCTTTCGCTGACCGTCTACCTGATAGAAACGTTCGAAAATACGGGTTAGCTGTTCCGGAGACATACCGATTCCGCTATCTCTTACCGTGAAACCATAGGTATCTCCCTCTGTCCATAAGGAAAGCAAAATACTTCCGCCGTCCGGTGTAAACTTAAAGGCGTTAGACAACAGGTTCATCAAGATAGTCTCTACATACGTCCGGTCCGCCGGAAACAACCGTCCTTCCAGATCGGATTTTATATGAAAGCTGATAGCACGCTTCTGCGCATTTTCTTTAAACAGGGCAAAAGCATCTTGCAACAGTCCTTCTACATTCACCTGCGCAACATGAATGGGCATTACACCTGCTTCGGCTTTACGGAAATCCAGCAACTGGTTGACAATGTGCAACAACTTACGACCGTTCTTATAAACGTAATCCAGTTTCTGCTGTACCGGAGTTCCTTTCAGATTGCTCTGCCCCAAGAGTTCCTCCAACGGAGCCAGTATCAGACTCAACGGAGTACGCAACTCATGAGACATATTCATGTAAAAACGTACTTTCTCCTGACTGATTTCTTCTATCTTGTTTCGTTCTATCTGTTCGATCCGGACTTGCATCTTCATTTTGGCACGAGCAATAAAAAAATAGATCACAAAGACGAGAAGCCCTACAGAAAAGAAGATGAAAAGTGTCTTTGCCCACCAGGTCTGATACCACATCGGAATGATATGCACAAAAAATTCAGTGGTCGCCTCACTCCACTTTCCATTGTTGTTACATGCCTTCACCTTGAATACATACTCACCGGGCGGGAGATTGGAATAACTTGCCCGTGCAAAGGAAACATGGCGGGAGTAGTTCCACTCGGTTTCAAAGCCTTCCAATTTGTAAACGAACTGGTTCCGCTTGCCAGCCAAATAGTTGATAACGGCAAACCGGATATTAAAAAGTTTCTGATCGGAAGGGAACGACATACCCAGCATCCGCCCTTGCTCGTCCTGATAATAACGTACCCGTTCACTTTTCATATCCGTAATCACCTGATTTAAGACAACGGCTCCTGTCACTACCGCATCCGGGGAATATGGATTATCACCCAATTCGTATGGCTTGAAATAGGCAACGCCCCCAAGAGACCCCAGGAAGAATGTACCATCGTGCGCTTTGCAAGCTCCGAAATAGTTAAACTGATCGTGAGGCAATCCGTCCTGCTTCGTATAGTTGAGGAAAGTACCCTCCTCCGTATTAAAGCAAGCCAGTCCCTTGTTAGTTGTCAACCATAAACGCCCCCGTTCATCTTCCAGTATATTATAAATAAAGTCATTTGGCAAACCGTCTTTCATCGTATAGTGTTTCCAGGCAGTCGGTGCTCCTTCCTTATAGCAATATAATCCTGTGGAAGAACCGATCCAGATTTCATGACGGCTATCCTCCTGTACACAGAAAGCCTGTATCAACCCATGCAGATAAGCCGAAGAAGAAAGATGCAGTTCTTCCAGTTTCCCGCCGGCATACAAAAACAGGCTCTCTTCCGTACCAATCCAGATTCTTCCTTTTGAATCGCGAAACAAGGTATATATCAATACATTCTCCAACTTTTTATGCTTTTTAGCTAATGGATGCTGTGACAGTTCGCCGGTCTGTTTGTCGAAAAGGTAAAGCCCGCTCATGCCGCCTACCCAAAGCGTTCCATCCGTTCCGTCCAATAAGGAGTAACAACTGTTAGTCAGGGAAGTAGAATGGGGAAAGGAATATGTTTCTATCCTGCCACTCCGGTGATGCAGACGACTCATTCCCCCTCCATGAGTGCCGATATAGACACTTCCATCCTTGTCCGTCCATATACATTTTATATTGTCCGACTTTAAAGCATTGGCGGAAGTACCCGTCCGGTAATATGAAAAGACTCCGGTTTTCCGGTTATAATAATTTAATCCGCCGTCGTTCGTGCCAATCCAGAGATTGCCATTATCCGGGTCTTCGGCAATACAACTCACTGTGTTATCACTTAACGAATTCCTCCAGGCGGAATGTTGCAAGCGTCCGAATGCCGGAGCGAGAGGATGATAATAATTAAGCCCGCCGTAAAATGTACCGATCCACATTCCCCCTTGATTATCTTTCAAGATAGAACGGATGGAATTATGGCCCAAGGTAGTCGGATCTTCAGGAGAAAAACGACAGATACGGAAAGTTCCCGTCTCCGGTTCAAGGATAAGCAAACCTTCCATGGTTCCTATCCAAACCCTTCCTTTATCATCTCCGGACAATGTCCTGACCGAGTTCGTAAGGAAATAAGCAGGAGTATTTTGCTTGTTATAATGATGTTTTATTTGAAAGTTGTTATCCACACAATACACCCCGTTTGTCAATGAAGCCAGCCAACAGTTGCCGGTTTTGTCGTCATAGAGCATATCGGAGATGGTTTCTCCTTTCAACTGGAGAAGAAGCCGGGTCACGTTTTCGTTGCGTACATAATAGAAATAGACACCTTCCGAAGTTCCCAACAGGAAACCGTCATTCATCCGGCGCTTTATAATACGAAACGAAGCGGGAACCTTCATACCAGTTCAGTCCGTCTATGGTGCCTACCCAAATCTTATTATTATGATCTTGTGTCAGAGCGAGCACAGTATTTTGCGACAGCCCGTCATCTACGGATAATCGCTTAAAATGGATGAAGCTGTCGGCGGCCGATACAGCCAAAGGAAAAAATAAAATGCAAACGGTTAATCCGAATAGGTATCTAAATAGCAAATGTCGGTCTTTCATGAGCTAATATTGAAGAATTTATCGTAAAGATAAGTATTTTCAATTCAATCTGATAAATGAATCCCGTTTTTTAACTCATATAAAGGACCGGCATCGGCTCAAAACAGGACAACTGCGCCAAAGTCCGACAGTTATAAATTCATATTTTAGATGCGGTTGCCCTGAACTTTAAATTTTTTACGGTTTCTCTTCAAGTTAGTAAGACGGATTTTCTGATTTTTCTTTCAGATCTTTATAACGTTTCAAGGCTTCCAGATAATAATAATCAGCATAATTGAGCGGAGTATCAATTTCACTGTCATGCGGGAAACTGCCAACCGAATGTAACAGGATGAAGCCATGATTTCCTCCTTCCTGGGCCAAATAATCATCAGAGGATAACTGTTTCAGGATATGCTCCGCATAACGGAAATATTCTTCCCCTTGTTTCTTGTCGCCATAACCACTCAACTCCAGTAATGCAGAAGCTGTTACGGCAGCCGCAGAAGCATCCCGCGGTTCATTCGGAATATTAGGAGCATCATAATCCCAATAAGGTACATAGTCATTTTCGGACGGACGGTGATCGATAATGAACCGCGCTATTTTATGAGCGGCATCCAGATAGCTCTGTTGCTTAGTGAAGCGATAACACATGGTATAACCATACACTCCCCAAGCCTGTCCACGCGCCCAAGCAGAAGAATCGGCATATCCCTGAAAGGTTCCTTTCGACTCTACCTCACCGCTATCTGCCAGATAGCTCACCACATGGTAGGAGGTCATGTCCTCCCGAAAGTGATTCTTCAACGTTTTGTCGGCATGAGAGATGGCTATTTCACGATATTTCGGATTATTGGTTTGCTCCGAAGCCCAGAACAGCATTTCAAGGTTCATCATATTATCAATAATCACCGGATAACTCCAATCGCCGAAATCCCACGAACGAATCAGTCCGACTTCCGGACGAAAACGGGAGCACAAGCTTTCTGAAGAATGAATCAGAATCAAACTGTCCGTTGGCTCCGGTTTCAAACGGATGCCCTGCCCATAACTGCAAAACATCATAAAACCCAAATCGTGATTACCCGTATAATATTGCATATCCTGCAGACGGTCCGTATATTTACGCGCCTCTTTTGCGAGAGCCTCATCACCGGTCAACTCGTATGCCAGCCACATGGAACCGGGATAGAAACCACTCGTCCAATCTGTGGGGTGCTCCAGTCTGTACTTTCCTTCTTTAATAGAACGGGGAAAACAGGCGGTATCCGGTTCATTCTTCAATTGTTCTGCCATATAGAGCAACTGATGTCCCGATGTTTTCACTGCATGATCAAACCATGCCATCTCATTTCCTTTTGAAGCATCGCAAGCAGTCAGGAGCGCCATACTCCCTACCGCCAGTAAAAGTTTGTTTTTCATTGTTCCACTTTATTTTGTTACTGTATTCTATTACTGGCAACAAAGTTAGAGCAAGTCGCAGACAAACCCTTTGCAAATCTATTTTTTCATTTTTGTTTCTATTTCTACGGACTTTGATTTTGTCCAAAAGTGCTTTGTTTTTATCTTTTATAGAAAAACAGGCACGGATTTTACCAAATAAGCTGTTGTCAGGCATAACCAAACAACTATGCAGCCTTTTGCAAAATCCGTGCCTCCACCCAAAAGTACGCGCTCTTCTATCTCACAATATCTTCCGGAAATTTAGCCGGCATTTCCACCCTCTTCCAGGTTTCATAATACCAGGTGTTCAACTCATTTCCATTCAAAT
>ERZ773144.1583-NODE-1583-length-20190-cov-5.561957_pt1 | contig 20190 bp, 23 predicted proteins | sample MGYA00580849_ERZ773144 | MGnify/ENA primary metagenome ERZ773144 (study PRJEB29015, sample SAMEA2737861) | human gut metagenome | biome: human gut; feature: human-associated habitat; material: faeces | place: China | collected 2012 ...
TTTTTTATTTTTTCAACAAATTTATCAAATTATAATTTCCTAAGAAATAAAAAAATGGAGATACTGATAAACAGCATCCCCACTTTTATATTTAAATTAATTTTAGAATTATTGATTTACTTTTTCAGATAATCCTTTTCCAGCTTTAAATTTCACTACTTTTTTAGCTTCAACTTTCATTTCTTCACCAGTTTGCGGATTTCTGCAAGTTCTAGCAGCTCTGTCAGCAACTTCAAATTTTCCAAATCCTAGAAAAGTAATATCTTCTCCACCTACTAACCCTTCTTCAATAACTGCTAAAAAAGCTGCAGCTTTTTTCTCAGCATCAATTTTAGTTGCGAACTCTCCCTTTTCAAAATATAAATCAATAAACTCTTTTTTAGTCATTATAATTCCTCCTTAATTTTTTAGCTATATTCTTTATACCATAACTTTTAAAAATTTACAAATCATTTTATATTTTTTTACTTATTTACTCTATTTTTAGTTATCTTATAGATAGAATACAACATTAATCCTGCACTTAATATTTGGATCATTGACAAAACATTACCATTAAATATATAGTCAAATAGTATACTTGACACAGGAAAACAAAGTTCACACATTGTTGCTACATTTGCTTTTATATGCCTAAGCCCTTTATAATATAGGAGTATTGCTCCACTTCCGCTTGTAAGACCTATTATAATAAATATCATCCATTGAAGTGAAGTTGTATGACTTATATAACTAAGACTTCCATTAAAAGAAGCTATAAAAAACATTATAAAAGCTGTTAATCCATATCTAAGATATAATGCTGTTCTGAAAGATGCATTTTTTAAAATTCTTTTTCCAAATACAGTAGCACTTCCAAAAGAAAATGCTGCTAGAAGTGAATAAAAGCAAGCTAATAGCATATTTCCATTATACACCATCTGTGGCATATTAAATTGAAAAGTAAGCAGATAACCTCCTATAAGAGCCATTACTGCCCAAAATAAAAAGCCTTTCCCTTCTCGTTCTTTCAATATCACTCTTGCTAATAAAATAGCAAATATAGGTTGTAATTTTTGTAAAAGTGTGACTACTGTAAGATGATGAAAATTTACTAAGAATAGTGCTTTTACAATTGAGAGTGTTCCTAAACTTCCTCCAAACAATGCTACTAAAAAGAAAAACATTAAGTCTTTCTTATCTAATTTTTTTATATTTTTTATTTCATCTTTTCCAAATATCAAAGTCATTCCTATAAAAGGAAGAAGATGCACCATAAAAACCACATAAGGTACGCTAAGTTTAAACAATCTTGGTGTCAGCACTATGGAATCAAATCCCCAAAGTGTAGCTGCAAGACAAACAAGCATAGCTCCCATGGTTTCATTTTTTTCATTCAACATTTTTCCTCCTAAAACAACGATATCTGATTTGTTTCGCTCAATGAATCTACTGCATTTATAGACTTAAGTTTTTCAATTATTGTTTGTGATATCTTTGTTCTTCTTTTAAGATCTTCATATGATAAAAATTTACTTGTTTCTCTTTCTTTTATTAAATTTTCTATTACTGCTCCACCCAATCCATTAAGGGCTATAAGAGGTATTCTTATCTTACCATCCTCTATTGTAAATTTAAACCCTGCTGATGTATATACATCTATTGGAAGAAATTCATATCCTCTGGCATACATTTCCACTATGATTTCACATATTGCCATTTCGGCCTTTTTCTTTACATCCAGTTTAGGTTCTTTACTCAATACTGCTAAATGCTCTTTTGCCGTTTTGGGGTCACTCATTATCTCATAATCAAAATCTTCTGCCTTTCTTGACAAATATGCTGCGTAAAAAGCCAGAGGATAATGGACTTTGAAATAAGCTATTCTCATTGCCATCATAACATAAGCAACTGCATGCCCTTTAGGGAACATATATTTTATTCTTCTGCATGACTCTATATACCATTCTGCAACATCATGTTCCTTCATTTCATTTGAAAATTTTTCCCATCCTTCTGGATCTTTTGAAGGTTTTCCCTTTCTTACAAACTCCATTATTTTAAATGCTGTTCCTTTTTCAAGTCCCTGATCAATAAGATAGTTCATTATGTCATCACGCACTGTTATTACTTGAGATAGAGTTGCTTTTTTCTGTCTTATAAACTCTTGAGCATTATTCAGCCAAACATCAGTACCATGTGATAATCCTGATATTCTTACAAGCTCAGCAAAAGTTTTTGGCATAGTATCTATAAGCATTTGCCTTACAAATGGTGTTCCAAATTCTGGTACTCCAAAAGTTCCGACTACTGAATTTATATCATCAGGAGTAATTCCTAATGATTCAGTTCCAGAAAATATTTTTAATGTTTCTGGATCAGCAATAGGAATGGTATAAATATCTACTCCTGTATATTCCTGAAGCATCTTTATGGTAGTTGGATCATCATGTCCAAGTATATCTAGTTTTACTAACTGTTCATCCATTACATGATAATCAAAGTGTGTTGTAATAGAATCATTTTTTTCATCATTTGCAGGTTTCTGTACAGGACAAAATTCATATATAGAGTGATCTCTAGGAACTACAACCATTCCCCCAGGGTGTTGCCCTGTAGTTTTCTTAGCTCCTTCACATTTTTTTGCAAGTCTTATTATCTCAGCTCTATTTCCTTTCATTTCATGTTCTTCAAAATATTTTCTTACATAACCTTCAGCATTTTTTTCTGCCAGTGTAGATATAGTTCCTGCTTTAAATACATTTTCTTTACCGAAAAGCTGTTCACAATATCTATGTATCTCTGATTGATATTCTCCTGAGAAGTTAAGGTCGATATCTGGTACTTTTTCTCCATTAAATCCCATAAATACTTCAAATGGTATTGAATATCCATCTCTTTTATATACCTGTCCACACTTTGGACACATCTTTTCTGGAAGGTCAATTCCTACTCCTTCTCTTTCTATAAATTCAGAATTTTTACATTCTGGATTTGTACATATATAGTGTGGATAAAGAGCATTAACTTCTGTAATATCCATCATATAAGCAACTAGAGAAGAACCTACTGATCCTCTGGAACCAACTAGATATCCATTATCCAGTGATTTTTTAACAAGTTTTTGAGCTGAAAGATAAAGTACCGAAAAGCCATTACCTATAATAGCTCCAAGTTCTCTTTCTAATCTTGCTTTAACTATTTCTGGGAGAGGATTTCCATATATTCTGTATGCTTTTTCATATGTCATCTCTTTTACTATATTTTCAGCATTATCTATTTTAGGAGGATAAAATCCATCAGGTACTGGTTTTATAACTTCTATCATATTAGCTATAGTATTTGTTCCTGATATAACTATCTCCTTTGCAATATCTTCACCCATATAGTCGAATTCATTTACAAGTTCTTCTGTGGTTCTAAAATAAAATTTATTATCTGTCTTATATTGATTCTCTCTATAAACACTTCCACTTCCATAAAGAAGAATGCTTCTTATTTTACTGTCAGTTTCATTTATATAATGTACATTAGAACTTGCTGTTACTAATTTTCCTCTCTCTTTAGCTAGATTATAAAAATATTTATTCATATCTTCAATCATTGAAAAAGATGATATAGTTCCAGTTCCATCATCTTCATATAACTCTGAATATGCTCCTTTTGGAAGAAGCTCTATATAATCATAAAATTCTATATTTTTTTCTATTTTTTCATAATCATATCTCATATAATAATTAGATAATTCTCCATCATTCATAAAATGTGAAGAAAGAGAACTTCCAATAATCAATCCTTCTCTATACTTTTCTATATGTGATTTCATGACTCTTGGTTTCTTATTTCCATAATAATCAACATGAGCTTCTGATACTAATCTGTACATATTATGAAGTCCCTGAAGATTTTTCACCAATACTATTATATTGGATGTATCTTGTTTTTTTACATTTATTGGAAGAGCACCTGTTATTTCACTAAGATTAGTTATTCCCATTTCTATATATTTTTCAATAAATATAATGAACATATTAGCCGTTGCTTGTGAGTCGTCTACAGCTCTATGGTGGTTATCTAATGATAATCCTAATACTTTATTCAAGTTTTTCAATCCATATGCTTTAAGATCAGGATATAAATCTCTTGCCATTTGTAACGTATCTATTACTGCAGGTTTATAATCGTATCCCATAATTTTTTTGACATCTCTTCTTATAAATCCCATATCAAATGGAGCATTATGTGCTACCATTGTAGAGTCACCTACAAATTCCATAAACTTAGGAAGGACTTCATCTATTGTAGGCATATTATCAACCATATCTTGAGATATATTTGTAAGCTCCTGTATCTTTTTAGGAATAGATTTTTTAGGGTTAACCAATTGAGAATATCTCTCTATTATTCTTGTTCCCTGAAGTTTTACAGCTCCTATTTCTATTATTTCATGTTCATGTGAATTAAGTCCCATAGTCTCTAAGTCAAATACTACAAAACTTTCTTCCTCAATAGGTATATTTTTACTGCTTCTTACCATTTCAGCAGTATCATTTACCATATACATTTCACATCCAAGAATAGCTTTAAAATCTTTTCCTTTAGCTGCCTTATAAGCAAATGGAAAAGAATGTACTACTGCATAATCAGTTATAGCCATTGCTTTATGTCCATACTCTATTGCCTGTTTTATAAGGTCTGAAATATCTTCTACTCCAACCATCTCACTCATTTTACTATGTGTATGAAGCTCTACCATTTTTTCTGGAGCATTATCAATTTTTTGAACTTTTACCTTATCAAGTTTATTAATAGAATTTATCATTATTATTTCTTCATTATCAGAAAACTTATCAACTTGTTTTTTTCCGCTTACTTTAATAAAATCTCCAACAGATACTTCTAATTTTTTATTTTTATCAAGAAATACCTTTGTTGTCAGAGAACTTCTTTCATCGGTTATTCTTATTGTCATTAAAATTTTATCATTTTTGATATCTCTGCTCTCAATAGAAAATATTTCTCCTTCAACTATACAAATTTCATCTTCATAGAGTTCTCCAAATTCCTCTATTGAAATAGAGTTTCCTTTTATTTCTTTTGTTTTATTACTTGTATATCCCTGTTTTGAAAATCCTTGTTTTACAAAGACCTCATTTGATTTTTGAGGTTTAGACGCTGCTGCTTTTGAATTATCAGAGTCTATTTTAGCTGATAAAGTTATTATTTCTTTCTGTTTTTGTTTTTCTACTTCTGTTAATTCCTTGGAAAAATCTCCAAGTATAAATTTAACTTTAAAATTATATATTCCATAATTTTCCAGTATTTCTTCAAGTTTATCATCTATTCCAGAACTTATAAGAATTTCTATAGCTGTTTTTTCATTAAGTTCAATATTTACAGCTTCTTCTTCTATCTTTATTCTATAAAAATAAAGAAATGATTTAGAAATAGCATTTCTTGCCTTAAGTCTGATTATGGCTCTTTCTACTATTACTATAAGTTCTTCCTTCATCATTTCTTTCTCTGTATACTCTACTCTAAAATCTACTTCCAACTCTTTTCCAAAATTCTTTTTTATATTTTCATAGATTATATCAAGTTCACAGAGGTCTTTTACACATGGAACGGAACACATAAACTTCATTTTCTTATTTCTTTCACTGAAAACTATCTCTTTAATGTCTACAGAGTTTATTCCCATCTGTCTGAAAATACTGTCCTGAGGTTTTATTCTGATCTCATTTCTATTCATCTTACCTCCAGAATTTATCTATTAATTTTCTCCTAATAATCTATCTAAAATAATAGCTACTGCTGCTCTCACAGAAAGATGATTATATTTTGTATTTCCTCTTATTGGCTCTAGAATATAATCTGACATGTCCATTATTTCATCTGTAAGACCCCACCCTGTTCCAAATAATAAAAGATATGGTTTGTCATCTTCAAATATTTTTTCTGAAAGTGCTTTATATCCTAATGTATTAGAAAAAATTCTTGCAGATGTAGTTATTATAACTGGTTTCTGTCCTTCTTTTTCTTCTATTTCCTCAATAGTTTTTTCTATGCTGTCCATCACTCTTGTTATAGCAAAAGCATTTTCTCTATCTTTATTATACTGACCTCCAGTACCTTCCTGCCAATATCCAATTATTCTTTCTGTTAGCATTTTTTGTGCATCTACAGGAACTATCAAACGATATCCTTTTATATCATAAGTTCTACAGCTTCTAGATATATCATGAATATCAAAATTTGTAACTGAAGTACATACCACATCATTGTTTTTATTATATACAGGATAATGAACTAATCCTAGATAAATTTTTTCTCTCATTTATTACTCATTCCTCTTTTCTTGATTTTTTAATTAAAATCTAGTTATTCTCATTTATATTTATTTTTTCCAAGTTTTCTGAATATCTTTTTATTTTTGTAAGATATGAATCTCTGGCATAGCTTAAATATTTCCAATGTTTTTCAGACAACTTTTTTATAACTATAGCTGGTGAACCAGCTATAAGATCTCCCTCTTCAGCTTTTAATTTACTATTTACTACTGCCCCAGCTGATACAATACAGTTTTTTGGAATTATACTCCCATTAAGTATCTGACTTCCCATTCCTATTATAGAATTATCTCCAACAGTGCAACCATGAACTACACAATTATGTCCAATAGTAACCCCTTTTCCAATAGTTGTAGGAAAATCTGAATCTCCATGAAGAGTTGAGTTGTCTTGCACATTAGAATTATCTCCAATGATTATTTTACTCATATCTCCTCTCAATACAGCTGAAAACCATATAGAAACATTATCTCCAGTTTCTACATTTCCAATAACAGCTGCACTGTCTGCTATATAATTATTTTTTCCTATCTTAGGAATAAGATTATTTAATTTGTATATCATTTCTGCTCCTTTCCAAGTTCTGCCTTTATTTCAGCTAAAAGTTTTTTTTCTGCTTTACTTAGTTCTCTTTTTTCAAGCAAATCTTTTCTTCTTAAATATGTTCTTTTCAGACTTTCTTTAAGTCGCCAAAGTTCTATATTTTTATGATGTCCTGATAACAGCACCTCTGGAACTTTCATTCCTTCATATTCAGCAGGTCTTGTATAATGAGGATAATCCAGCAACCCATTGAAAAAAGAATCATTTTCATAAGATTCTTTTTTTATAACTCCTGGAATAAGTCTTGCAATACAATCAGTCATTACCATTGCTGGCAATTCTCCTCCTGTGAGAACAAAATCCCCTATTGATATTTCTATATCAACATTACTCTCAATTACCCTCTCATCTATTCCTTCATAATGTCCAGCAATTATTGTTATCTCTTTTTCCTGAGCAAGTTTTACAGCTAGCTGCTGATTAAATTTTACCCCTTGCGGCGAAGTGTATATTACTTTTCCAGCTGTTGTTTTCAGTGCTCTTATAAGTGGCTCAGGTTTCATTACCATTCCTGCCCCTCCACCAAAAGGAGTATCATCAGCCTGTTTATGTTTGTCATAACAAAAATCTCTGATATCTATTACATTTATTTCAAGGCTGCCCTTTTCTACAGCTCTTCCTATTATACTTTCGCTTTTAAATCCAGAAAACATCTCAGGAAATAGAGTCAAAATGTTGATTTTCATTTATTTCCCCTCATTTTCCTCAAGTTCTTCATCTATCCCATCATCTTGTTTTAATTTTTGACCTTTTGCTTCTTTCATTCCTTCTATAAGATGAATAAAGATTTCTCTTTTATCAAAATCTATTTTTTTTACAAACTCATCTACATCAGGAACCATTATTTCTGTATTTTCTCCCTCAATCACCAAAATATCATGAGCTGCTGTTTCAAATATATCAGTTATTTTTCCAAGTATATCTCCATTATCAGCATCTACAGCCTTCATGTCTAAAAGATCATTTAAAAGATACTCATCATCACCTATTCCAAGAAGTTCTCTTCTTATCTTTATAAGAGAATTTTTTAATTTTCCAGCTTCAGTTTTATTAGTTATTTCCTGAAATTCAGCTACCCATTTATTTCCTACTAAAGGATTTACACTTATTACAGTAAATATTTTCTGTTCCCCTTCAGGAAGTTCCACTATTACTCTGTTTCCTTCAAGAATTTCAGCATCTCCTATATTAGCTATTATTTTAACTGCTCCCTTTAAGTGATGTGTTCCAGAAATCTTACCAACTGTTAAAAGTTCCATTACCCCTCCTAATCTAAAAATTCTACATTTACATTTAATTTATCTTTTACTCCAGCAGCCTGCATAACTCCTCTTATTGCGTTAGCTGTCAGTCCATTTTTACCAATTATTTTCCCCATTTCACCTTTAGCAACACTTACTTTAAAGATAATAGTATCATCTATAGCATCATAGTCAATTCTTACTTCCTCTTTAGTATCTACTAATTCTTTTATGATGTAACTTATAAGTTTTTCTAATTTTTCCATTCTCCATCCTCCGTTTTATATTCTATTTATTAATATATAATGATCCTTTCCAAGGACCTTCTTCCACTATTTTAGCAACTACTTCTTTTTTATCTAAATCTTCAACAATCTCTTTTACAAAATCCTTAAAATCATAAGTAGTTATTATATTAATAAGACCTTTATGAGGATCTACAGTTCTAACTACTCCTGCACCTTCATATGCTTCCATTATTTTATTAATAAAGTCTATATCTTCTTTTCTGCTTTGAATCAGATATTCATAGCTTCCTAACATTTTTCCTCCAATTTAAAAGCTAAAATGAGGGCAAGCTTTCACTATTTTATAACTCTTAATCTACCCTCATTTTAATCTTACCTTATTTTTTTTCAAACACAGCTATCAAGTTTATAAAATCCTCTATAGTAAGATTTTCAGCTCTTTCTGTTTCCTTTATACCAACTTCATCCAAAATTTTTCTTAACTCATCTTTAGATATTCCCATAGTTGTAAAATTATTTAACAGATTTTTTCTTTTATTAGCAAAAGCCGCTTTTACATATTTGAAAAATATATCTTCATCTACAATTTTTTTATATTTATCATCTTTGTAAAGTTTTATAGACATAAAAGCTGAATCCACCTTTGGAATAGGTGTAAAAGCTTCTTTAGGTATAGTAAACAAATACTCAGCTTTACCAAAATATTCAACTGCAAGTGTAAGAACACTTCTTTCTTTACCTTTTTTAGCACATATTCTTTCAGCAACTTCTTTTTGTACCATTATATATATTTCATCTATTACATCCCTGTTTTCAATGAGTTTATTTATAATTGGTGAGGTTATATAATATGGAATATTAGCAACAACTTTTGTTCCTACTGTTATATATTCTTTTAAATCAGTCTCTAAAACATCATTCATTACAAGAGTATATTTTGGATTTTCATTAAATTTTTTTCTCAATATTTTTTCTAAATCTCTGTCTATCTCTATAGTAACCACTTTTTGAGCTTTTTCCAGAAGCAATGCAGTTAATGCCCCTTCTCCTGGTCCTATCTCAAGAACAGTATCATTTTGATTTACAGATGATACTTCCATTATTTTTCTTAAAACTTCTTTTTGATCAGTAAGAAAATTCTGACCAAATTTTTTTTTATGCTTAAAGGACATCCTTTCCTCCATCTATTTTTTTACTACCATTCCTACATATGGTAGATTTCTATGATGCTGAGCATAGTCTAAACCATACCCTACTACAAATTCATCAGGAATTTCAAAACCAACATAATCTCCTTTAATCTCTACCTTTCTTCTGCTTGGCTTATCTAAAAGAGTACATATTGCTACACTTTTTGTTCCTTTAGATTCTATAAATTCTCTTACATATTTTAAAGTAAGTCCTGTATCAATTATATCTTCTACAATAAGAATTTCCTTATCTTTCAAATCAAAATCAGTATCTTTTAATATTTTTACTATCCCAGTACTGTTAGTTCCATTTCCATAACTTGATACACTCATAAAATCAATTACTAAAGGTATATCTATTTCTTTTATAAGATCACTCATAAAAATAACAGAGCCTTTCAACAATCCTAAAACTATTACTTCTCTGCCCTTGTAATCTTTTTCTATTTCAGAAGCAAGTTCCTTTATTCTTTTTTCCACTGCTTCTCTTGGTATCAATGTTTCAATTGTATAATCCAATCTTCTCTCCTCCTAAAATCATATGCTTAAAGCATATATCCTAAAACAAAATCATTCACTGTATTTTAACATTTACTCCAGTATTTATCAAGTAATTATTGATATTTTGTGCTTCTTATGTTATTATCAAATAGTATCTATATGTGTTAATATAAGATTAAATTTTCAGGGAGGAATAATGAATAAAAAGTCAATATGTTTCTCTTTTCTTACTTTAATAGCTATCGTTTTAATAGCTTTCTTTTCATTTAAAATATTTGAAAAAATATACTTCAATGAAACTTTCTATTCTGTTCCAGATTTAAAAACTCTAACTTTAGCTGAAGCTGAAAAGATGTTAGAAAATAATGAACTGAATATCAGAAATATGGGTGAAGAGTTTTCTGATCTTCCTGTTGGAGAGATATTTCTTCAGGAACCTGAAGCTGGAAATATTGTAAAGAAGAATAGAAATATTAAAGTATGGATAAGTAAAGGGGAAGCTCTTGTAGAAGTTCCTGAATTAAAAGGAATGAACTTTCTAGATGCTAAGGCTATTGCTGAACAAAAAGGGCTCATTATAGACAGAGTTGCTACCACAAAAGCCAATATTGCATACAATGAAGTTATATCAACTGATCCAGCAACTGGGACTCTGCTCAGAAGGGGGCAAAGAATATCCTTTCTTATCAACGGTTCTGAACAGCTTATGGATGTAAGAGTTCCTGATATTATTGGTATTGAGATAAATAAAGCTAAAGAAATTCTTACAGAAAACTCTCTTCTTATTGGTAAGATAACTTATGTATCTCTTCCAGAAATAGAAAAAGATTTAGTTATTGAAACAAGTGTCTTAGCTGGAAGAAAAGTTTCAGCTGGTACAGTAATCGATATAACAGTAAATAAAGAAAACTAGCAGTCTGCTTCAAGGAGGAATAAAAATTAGAGGAATAGTCATAAATAAAATACAAGGATTTTATTATGTAAAATCTGATGAAAAAGTATATGAATGTAAGTTAAGAGGAATTTTAAAAAGAAAAGACAATAAACATAATTGTGTAGTAGGAGATATTGTTGAATTTTCAGAAGATAATTCTATAACTAAAATAGAAAAAAGAAAAAATCTTTTGGAAAGACCTTTAGTAGCAAATATAGATTATATTGTTATTCAATTTGCTGGAAAAGATCCAGTTATTGATTATGAAAGACTCAATACTCTTATCCTTAATAGTTTTTATTATAAAATAGCACCAGTTGTTGTTGTAAATAAAATAGATCTTCTTACCAAAGTAGAAATTGAAGATATTAAAAAAAATTTAGATTTTCTTAAAAATTTAGAAATACCTTATTTCCTTATTTCTGAAAAAGAAAATATTGGTGTAGACCAGCTGAAAGTTTTTATCCAAAATAAAATAACAGCTTTTGGAGGTCCTAGTGGTGTAGGAAAATCAAGCATTATAAATCTTTTACAAAATGTTAAAATCCTTGAAACTGGTGAAACAAGTAAAAGATTGAGAAGAGGTAAACATACAACCAAAAATACTAATCTTCTTCCTCTGCCAGGAGGTGGATTTATCATAGATACTCCTGGTTTTTCATCTATAGAACTGCCTTACATAAAAGATGTTCAGGAGCTAATTTCATTATTTCCTGAGTTCAAAACTGATAAAAGTTGTAAATTTTATAATTGTTTGCATTTGAACGAACCAAATTGTATAATTAAAGATATGGTTACTAATGGAGAAATTTCTCCTGTAAGATATGATTTCTATAAAAAAACATATGAAAAATTAAAAAATGAGAGGTGGAATAAGTATGAATGATATCAAGATAGCTCCTTCTATCCTATCAGCTGACTTCAGTAAGCTGGGTGAAGAAGTAATTGCAATAGATAAAGCTGGAGCTGACTATGTTCATATAGATGTTATGGATGGAATGTTTGTTCCTAATATAACTTTTGGAGCTCCTGTTATAAAAGCTATAAGAAACAAAACTAAACTTGTATTTGATGTACACTTAATGATTGAAAAACCAGAAAGATATATTGATGACTTTGTTAAATCTGGAGCTGATATAATTACTGTACATGCAGAATCTACTGTACATCTTCATAGAGTTATTCAACAAATAAAAGCACATGGAATAAAAGCAGGTATATCTCTTAACCCTTCTACTCCAGTAGATATCCTTAAGTATGTTATTAATGATATAGATATGGTTTTGGTTATGAGTGTTAATCCAGGTTTTGGAGGACAAAAATTTATTAACAGTGCAATAGATAAAATAAAAGATGTAAGAAAACTCAGTAAAAAAGTAGATATTCAAGTTGATGGTGGAATTACAGCTGACACTATTGGAAAATGTATTGAAGCTGGAGCAAATATTTTTGTTGCTGGTTCATATGTTTTTTCTGGAGATTACAAAGAAAGAATAAATTCTTTAAAGAGAGGTTAATTTATGAATGAAAACATAAAAAAAGTTAATGAAGTATTGGAAGATTTCTACAAATTATTTTTTAAAACTGAAGATATGGCTCTTAAAAGAGGGATAAAATGCCTTACTCATACTGAGCTTCACTTAATAGAAGCTATAGGACAGGATTCCCTTACTATGAATGAACTGGCAGAAAGAATTGGTATAACTATGGGAACTGCTACTGTTGCTGTTTCTAAACTTACAGAAAAAGGATTTATTGCTAGAGTAAGATCAAATTCTGACAGAAGAAAAGTTTTTGTATCTTTGACTCCTAAAGGAGCTAAAGCTTTAGCTTATCATAATAACTATCACAAAATGATAATGTCTACACTTACAGAAGATATTGCTGATAAAGACCTTACTCATTTTATTGAAGTATTTGAAGTAATTTTAAATGCCCTTAGAGGAAAAACAGATTATTTTAAACCTCTTCTTATTACAGAATTTCCAATAGGAACAAAAGTTTCTGTAGTAGAGATAAAGGGAACTCCGATTGTTCAAAATTTCTTTGCAAGTCATGGAATAGAAAACTTTACAGTGCTTGAAATAATGGAAAGCAGTGATAAAGATAATTTCATTTTGAAAAAAGCTGATGGAGATCTTTTGGTTTTAGACATTCTTGATGCTAAAAATTTAATTGGTATAAAAAACGAATAAAAGTCCGATAGGAGAAAATAATGTTTTACATTGATGGTATATCATTGAACAAAATAAAAGATGAACTGAAGGTAAATCTTTCAGGAAAAAAAATAAATAAAATAACAAAAAATACTGAAGTATCTCTTTCTGTTTATTTTGGAAAAACTGAACTTGTATTTTCATGCAATCCTTCTTTTCCAATTTGCTATATTGCAGATTCTAAAGAAAGCATCTTGGAAAATTCTGCTGGTCTTGCTGCAAATATGAGAAAACATTTGCTCAATGCTATGCTTACTGATATACAGCAGTTAGGATTTGATAGAATTTTATGTTTCAAGTTTGCAAAAATAAATGAACTTGGCGAAGTAAAAAATTATTCTATATATTTTGAAATAATGGGAAAATGTTCAAATTTTATTTTTACAGATGAAGAAGATAAAATAATTGATTTACTTAAACGATTTTCTCTGGAAGAAAATCGTTTAAGAGCTCTTTTCCCAGGATTAAAATATGAACAGCCTGTTATTGAAGAAAAAATTTCCCCTTTAAATGTTTCAAAAGATGAATTTAATAAATTTACAACTGAAAATTCCCTCTTAAAAAATATAGAAGGTCTTGGAAAATTAACAGTTCAGAACATAACTGATTTTGATAGTTTCACACAGTTACTAAATGCTCCGCCTCAACCAAAAATTTTCCTGAATAAAGGCAGAATAGTTCTTGGAACTGTACTTAATATTATTCCTAAAGGAAAAGAATATGATGAAGCAGTTTCTTTTGACAATTTTAGAGATGCTATAAATTTTTATATAAATTCAGAAAATCTATCAAGCAGCTTTGACACATTAAAAACTCAGCTTCTTGATAATATAAACAAAAAAATCAAAAAAAATATGAGAATAATCTCTCTTTTAGAAGAAGAAGCGATAGAAAAACAAGACTTTATAAAATACAAAGAACAAGGAGATATTCTTGCTGCTTCTATATATACACTTAAAAAAGGTATGACTTCTATTGAAACTTATGATTTTTATAATAATAAAGAAATATCTATATCACTTGATCCACAAATAACACCACAAGAAAATTTGGAAAAACTTTATAAAAAATATAATAAATTAAAAAGAGGTATGGAAGCTAATAAGAGAAGATTTATTGAAATAAATGAAGAATTGAATTATCTGAACAGTATTAAACTATTTATTGATAACAGCCCTAATACTGATAATTTAAAGCTTATTCAAGAAGAATTAATATCTCAAGGATATATAAAAATACAGCAAAAAAAAGGAAATAAAAAGAAACAGGTAAAAGAAATTGGATATGGACTGCTTGAATTTGAAAATTTTAAAATATTATATGGAAGAAATAATATTGAAAATGATAATCTAACTTTTAAAATTGCCAGTAAAGAGGATATATGGTTGCATTCTAAAAATATTCCTGGTTCTCATGTAATTATAAAAGCAAATGAAATTACAGAAGAAATGCTTTTAAAAGGTGCTGAAGTAGCAGCATATTTTTCTAAAAGTTCTGCTGGAGATAAAATCAGTGTAGATTATACTAAAAAAAGATACATAAACAAACCTAAAGGAAGTAAACCTGGTTTTGTCACTTATGAAAATGAAAAAAATATTCTCATTGAAAAACCAAATAAATTATAATTTAAAGAGCCTAGTCAAAATAGAAGGAAAACTTCATTTTTGGCAAGCTCTTTTTACAACCACAATTACGCATGTTAAAATGTATTTTTTAAAGATATATTCTAACATGCATCTATATTATTCCCCCCAGAATGTTACTATAGATCGTAATCTAGTTTTTCATTTTTATCTTCAGAATCAGCAGTAGTTTCATCTACTCCAAGTCCTTGATATACTGCATCTCCAAATCCTAACAATGGATAGAATACAAATGAAAGTAAAGCAAGCCCTATTCCAAATCCTGTTGTTTTTCCAAATGCTTTGGCTACTTCAATACTTACAATAATCATGATAACTATATTTGCTATTGGTACAAATAACAGCAATACATACCACCAAGGTTTTTTTGCAATTTCAGTAATTAAAAGATACATGTTATAAACAGGAACAATCCCTTTCCATCCTTCCATTCCAGCCTTTTCAAAAGTTTTCCACATTCCTGCAAAAGCAAGAATCATTAAAATTAATCCTATCATCTTTCCTCCTTGAAAATCTAAGTTGTTCTTGATACTTCATTACTATATACTAACTAAAAAGAAAAGAATAATATATTTTTTATATGATAATTATTTCATTTCTTAAATTCTAAATTAATCATACGTTGTTTTTTTTATTTTATTTTTTATTCCTCACTATATAAAATATTAATGTAGTTTTCTATCACTCCTGAAAAGCTGAATTAATAAAATTTTAACTATAGGATTATTTTATTTTTATTGTTAAAAATTAAAAAAATTTAATAAATTATATTGTTTTTTAATTTATAACTATATAATTCTTTAATTCAAATATTCAACTGTAAATATACATATGTAAACCTTCCAGTTGCTGAAATATTTTTAAATAAAAAAAGTTTCAGGATTTCTATTGGAAAATTCCTAAAACTTTTTGTACATTTATTGTTTTTATAACTCTTTTTTTTCTTTTTTTATCCTAAAATATCCAATATCATTTTTTTCAATTTTTCCATTTTTCAATAAATTTCCAACCGCTCTTTTAAATGCCTTTTTACTCATGTTGAAATATCCAATAATTTCCTCTGGAGTACTTTTGTCTGTAAATCCAAAACTTTCTCCAAGAAGTCTCATTTTTTCATATACAAGTTCTGCATCTTTATCCATCTGAATATAAGCAAGTTCTCTTGGAGTCAGATCTATTTTCCCATCTTCTCTCACTCTGATTACTCTAGCTTCTATTACATCTCCAACTTTATAATCTTTAAAATATTCATTTTTAGGTATAAGTCCAAAGTATCTATCTTCTACAGCAACAAAAACTCCTATTTCTGGATTAATTCCATAAACAGTTCCACTTACTATATCATTTTTCTGCATTTCAGCTGATGGAAGAAGAAATTTGTATATTTTCATAGTAGCAGAAAGTCTTCCTTTACTATCTTCATATATACCTACAAGATATTTTTTTCCTATTTCTACTTTTCCTACTTGCTGTCCTTTTGGAAGAAGAAGTTCTTTTTTTAACCCCCAGTCCATAAATGCTCCTAAAGTTGGATGAATATCTGTTACTTCCAATTTAGCCAAATTTCCAACTAAAGCTTCAGTTTTTCTGAAAGTAGCTACTGGTCTATCTTCTGAGTCCATATATACCAATACTTCTACTTCATCTCCTTCTTTAAGATTTCTTCCTTCTAATTCATTATTTGGAAGAAGTATATTATCTTTATCATCATCAGTTCCACCATGTAAGTATGCACCTACACTTGCAAAATTATTGATAATCATTTTTTGTCTTTTTCCTATTTTTATCATAAACTATATCTCTCCTTAAACAATACTATTCTGTATTATATCTTTAATTTTAAATAATTACAAGAATAATTTTTTTATTTCATTCTTTAATTTTTCTTTTTTTTCTGTATTTTTTTCTTTTGGATAAGGATTTTCAAATATCTTTTTTATTTTTGTAGGTTTATTGCTAAATACCACTATTTTTTCACCTAAAGAAACTGCTGACTCTATGTCATGAGTTATAAAAATTACAGTTTTATTTTCTATATCTTGAAGTTTTATAAAATATTCTATTATTTCATTTTTTATTTTTATATCTAAAAACTCAAATGGTTCATCCATAAAAAGATAATTTGAAGGAAAGGAAAATGCTCTTGCTATTCCAACTCTTCTTTTCATTCCTCCACTAAGTGCATTAGGATATTCATTTTCTATTCCTTCTAATCCTACCATTTTAAGATATTTTTTTATTCTTAACTCTATTTTATCAATTGGTATTTTTTTCTTTAATACAAATTCCAGATTCCCATAAACCGTTTTCCATGGAATAAGAGTATCTTCCTGAAATATATATGATATTCCTTTTTCAGTTTCAGTTTCAAAAACTATTTTACCTTTATAATCTTTTATTTTTCCAGCTATTATATTGAGAAGAGTACTCTTTCCTGAACCTGATTCCCCTAATATAGCAGTAACTTTTCCTTCTTCAATATCCAAAGTTATTCCATCTAAAACTTTTTTATCTCCATAGGATTTAACTATATTTACCAGTTTCATTATAAATTCCTCCACCTTGTAAACTTTTTGTTAATATTTTTTAAAAATACATCCAAAAGAAAATTTATCAAAATGACAATAACAATCCATGCAAAAATAGAAGAAGTTTCCAAATAGATTTTTCCTATAAATATTTCTCCTCCAATTGAAAGAGAGCCTTGTGACAAAACTTCTCCTGCTATAACTACTTTCAAAGTTAAAGCTATTAAAGCAGGGATTCCTGCTGAAGAAAAGTAATATACCCCTGGAATATATATACCTTTAAATATATCAATTTTTGATATTTTATATATATCTGCCATTTTTAACAAATCTCTGTCTATTGAATCTATTCCCCCAAGTATATTTTCATATACTAATGGTAAAAGTATCATAATTCCTGTTATTATTGGAACAATTTCTACATTGCTCCAAATCAAAACTAATATTATCACTGCTATTGTAGGAATAGATTTTAAAAATGAAAAAAATGGAAAAAATAGAATATAAAAAAATTGATATTTATATGAAAGAATACTGCATAAAATTCCTATTATTAATGATATTCCTATACTTATTCCTGTTCTTTTTATAGTATGAAAAATTATAAATAAGAAGTCTTTTTCTTTAATTATATTTATAAAAGCTTTAAAAATACTTAATACACTTGGAAATATCAAGTCATTTCCTATTATTCTTGATATAATTTCCCAAATAATCATAAATAATAAAGGAGAAATGAATAGCCATCTACTTTGAAATAAATATTTTTTCATTTGGAATTTTTCCTCCAATTGCTTTGCTGTTTATCTTTTCAATATTTTCAAAATACAATCTATATGTTTCCCTGCTATTATCAGCTGATATAAATTTTATATTTACTCTTTTTAGTATTTCATCTAAAACACTTAAATCAATAGTTATTTTTGATTCAATTATATATTCTTCTTTTACTGGATTTTTACTATAAATAAATTCTATACTATTTTCTAATTTATTTATAAATGCTGATATAAATTCTGGTTCTTCTTTAATAAGATTTTCTTTTACAATTAAAGTAGACTGAGGAAAGCCTATATCATCTTTAAATACTTTTTTCCATTCATTATTCATATCAAAATTTATTTCACTTCTTTTGTCTTTTGAAAGAATTTTACTTAATACAGGTTCTGAAACCATAATTATATCTATTTTTCCTGCAAGGTACATAGGAGCTATTTCATTACCTCCAGATAAATAATTTATTCTTAAATCTTTATCTGGATTTATTCCATTTTCTTTCAGTATTGTTTGAAGTATTATATCTGGAGTTAACCCTTTACCTATTGTATATATTTCTTTTCCTTTTAAATCTTCTATATTTTTTATTTTTTCTCTGCTCACTATATAAAAAGATCCCCATCCTATGGTTCCAACTATTTTATAATCAAGATTTTTATTATATAACTGTCCTGAAAGATTAGATGGAACAATACCAATATCACTTTCTTCTTTTAAAAAATTCATTATAAGAGATTCAGATATTTTTTCCAATTTATAATCTATTTTCTTTCCAGATATTTCTTTATCATCATTTATCATTTTTACAATACTAAGAGCTGGAAGTCCATCAGGAAAAGCAAATGTAACAACATCCTTTGAATACACTGCTGTAATAAAAAAAAGCATCATAAAAAGAACTATTATTATCTTTTTCATTTTTATACCTCTTTATTCCTTATCTTTTATAAAATCCTTACAATCGCCAAAATAAAAAGTTTTCTCTTTTCTTCTTAGGAATAGAAGTTTATTTGCAAAATTAGATATCTCTTTTATATTATGAGTTATAAAAATAACTGTAATTTCTTTTTCATCACATATTCTTTTTATTGTACTATAAAAATCAACCTTGCTTTTTAAATCAAGAGTTGAACTAGGATTATCAATATATATTAATTTAGGTTCAGTTATAAGATGCTTTGCTACATTTATTTTTAATTGCTGAAGTGCTGTAAGTTTACTTATTTTTTTATCTTTTAATTCATATAAATTAAAAAGTTTCAAAAGTTCATCTACTTTCTCCCAATCATTTTCTTCTAAGCATCTTCCTCTTTTTCTTGAAATCATTCCAATAGCAACAATCTCTCTGGCAGTTCCTGGAAATTCCTCCTTTATCTGCATTATATTCTGTGGTATATAGCTAACCTCACCTTTTCCTATATTATGATAAGATATATTCCCCGTTATTCCAGTATTAATCAAACCTAACAGTCCTTTTACCAGACTACTTTTACCAGAACCTGGAACTCCACCAATAGCAAGATAATCCCCTCTTTCAATATCGAAAGAAACACTTTCCAGAACTTTTCTGTTTTTTATAGTTAGTCCAAAATTTTCCACTGTCAATATGATATCATTCATTTTTTAACCTCCTATTCTTAAAACTAATTTTTCCCTTATATACTATTATAACACATTTACCTATTTTTTGATAAATATAAAATTTTATAAAAAGTAAAATGTTTTCATCTTGAGATTTAATATAATATAAAAAGAGAGTAGAATGATTTCTACTCTCTAGAATTTACACCTATTTTATTTCAATGTTATAATTCCTTAAAATACTAATAGCCATTTTAGTATTTTATTATTTTTGTTTAACTGGAGGAATCAGTTTAAATCCTGCAATTCTATTAACAATTATGGCAATTGCTCCATCTCCAGTTACATTGCAAGCAGTTCCAAAACTATCTTGAGTCAGGTATAAAGCTATCATTAAAG
>ERZ773144.1606-NODE-1606-length-19972-cov-12.266456_pt1 | contig 19972 bp, 17 predicted proteins | sample MGYA00580849_ERZ773144 | MGnify/ENA primary metagenome ERZ773144 (study PRJEB29015, sample SAMEA2737861) | human gut metagenome | biome: human gut; feature: human-associated habitat; material: faeces | place: China | collected 2012 ...
AGACAAGAAGATGGAACCCTAAGATGGCTCCATACATCTACACAGAGAGAAACGGTATCTACATCATCGACCTTCAGAAATCTGTAGGCAAAGTTGATGAGGCTTACAAGGCAGTTGCTGATATCGCAGCTGAGGGCGGCACAATCCTTTTCGTAGGTACAAAGAAGCAGGCTCAGGACGCTATCAAGACTGAGGCAGAGCGTTGCGGAATGTACTACGTAAACGAGAGATGGCTTGGCGGTATGCTTACAAACTTCAAGACCATCCAGTCCAGAATCGCTAGATTAAAAGCAATCGAGAAGATGTCTGAGGACGGAACATTCGACGTACTTCCGAAGAAGGAAGTTATCGAGTTAAAGAAAGAGTGGGAGAAGCTTGAGAAGAACCTTGGCGGTATCAAGGACATGAAGAAGATCCCGGACGCTATCTTTATCGTAGATCCGAAGAAGGAAAGAATCTGTGTACAGGAAGCTCACACACTTGGAATCACTCTGATCGGTATCGCTGATACAAACTGCGATCCGGAAGAACTCGACTATGTAATTCCGGGTAACGACGACGCTATCAGAGCCGTTAAGCTTATCGTTTCCAAGATGGCAGACGCTGTCATCGAGGCTAAACAGGGCGAGGCTGAGGAAGCAGAAGCAGCTGAGGAGAACGCAGAGGCTTAAGTTGTTATAAGGAATCCAAGGAGGTGCTGTCAGTGGCAGCACCTTCTTCCGAAAAGACACATTTTGATTCTTTAATATGATTCGGAGGAAATGAAACATGGCAGCAGTTACAGCTAAAATGGTAAAAGATTTAAGAGAAATGACAGGCGCTGGAATGATGGACTGTAAGAAAGCCCTTTCTGCTACAGACGGCGACATGGACAAAGCAGTTGAGTTCTTAAGAGAAAAAGGACTTGCAGGCGCTGAGAAGAAAGCTGGACGTATCGCAGCTGAGGGTATCGTTGACACAGCTATGGCAGCAGATGAGAAGAAAGCTGTTATCGTTGAGGTTAACTCTGAGACAGACTTCGTTGCTAAGAACGCTAAGTTCCAGGCATACGTTGCTCAGGTAGCAGCTCAGGCTCTTACAACAACAGCGACAGATATGGACGCATTTATGGACGAGAAGTGGACAGCAGATGAGAGCCTTACTGTTAAGGAAGCTCTTTCTTCTGAAATCTCCATCATCGGTGAGAACATGAGCATCCGTCGTTTCAAACAGGTTACAGAGGAGAACGGTTTCGTTTCTTCCTATATTCATGCAGGCGGCAGAATCGGTGTTCTTCTTGACGTTCAGACAGATGTTGTAAACGACGCTGTAAAAGAGATGGCAAAGAACGTTTGTATGCAGGTCGCAGCTCTTAACCCGAAGTACACAAACCGCAACGAAGTAAGCGCAGATTACATCGAGCATGAGAAATCCATCCTTATGGCTCAGATCCAGAATGATCCGAAGGAAGCTTCCAAGCCGGAGAAGGTTATCCAGGGTATGATCCAGGGTCGTATCAACAAAGAGATGAAAGAGATCTGTCTCTTAGACCAGGTTTACGTAAAAGCAGAGGACGGCAAGCAGTCCGTAGCTCAGTATGTAGCACAGGTTGCTAAAGAGAACAGCGCTAACATCGAAGTTAAGAGCTTCGTTCGTTTCGAGACTGGTGAAGGTCTTGAGAAGAAAAACGAGGACTTCGCAGCTGAGGTTGCTGCTCAGATGGGTAAATAATTCATAAAGCGAAAATGCAGCTTATATCGAATCATTCATATAAGCTGTTAAAAACAGCCGGAATCCAGTATTTCTGTGGGTTCCGGCTATTTTAATTTGTGTGAGCTCTTGCAATTTTCCTGAATATTCGATATAATAATACAGCACTTTAAAGTTTAATGCTTTAAATTAAAAAATGAGTTTCAGGGGAGAGAAAATTGTTATGAGTGAAGAAAAGAAACTGAATATGCCTCAGTCGCTTCTGCTCCTGCTTCTGATCATCGGATCAGTCGCAGTCTGCATCCGGCTGAAGACGGGAGGACCGATGATCGGACTGTTTTTCAGCTGGATCATCATCTATCTGTTTTGTAAATGGTTAAAGATCAAATATGACCATGTTGTGAGTGGTGCCTACGACGCGATCCGTGTGGTCGTTCCGACACTATGTCTGCTTATGGCGATCGGCGTCATGATCGGTACCTGGCTCCAGAGCGGTACGATCGCCACGATCATCGCAGGCGGTCTGAAACTGATCGATCCAACCTGGCTCCTGCCGTTGACACTTGTATTCTGCGCCGTTTTAAGCCTTGTGACCGGAACATCCTACGGCTCGGTCGGAAGTGCCGGTGTCGCGATGATGGCGATTGGAAATGCGATGGGAATCAATCCTGGAATGGTGGCAGGCGCAGTCATCTGCGGTGCCATGTTCGGGGATAAGTTAAGCCCGCTCTCCGATACGACGAATCTTGCCCCGGCTGTTGCGGGCGCGAAGCTCAACGATCATGTGCGGTCCATGTTATGGACAACGCTGCCGACCTTTGTGATCAGCCTGGTCCTGTTTGTCATTCTCGGGATCAGTCAGACCTCCGGTGGTTATGAAGAGGGAAACCTTCTTGTCTACACGGAGGCACTTCAGGGAGAATTTAAACTTGGTCTTGTGACATTGATCCCGGCGGCGGTTATCATTGTCCTGCTCTTATGTAAAGTCAACGCGATCGTATCCCTGGGACTGTCCTCGGTGTGCGCCGGTGCGGTTGCGTTCTTCTGCCAGAGCGCGACGCTCCAGAGCATCATCCGTGTTGCTTACAACGGCTATACGACCCAGATTGAGGAGGCTGTTCTGAAAACGATCTTAAACCGTGGCGGTATGAGCAGCATGCTGCAGTATGTGGCGATCATCTGTTTCGCGGTCGGAATGGGCGGCATGCTGGACAGATTGGGTGTTCTTGACAACATCCTGCGCGCGATCACCGGACGGATTAACAGCGATGGCGGCCTGATCTTCGCGACGCTCCTCGTCGGTTATATCACAAGCCTGATCAGCTGTTCCCAGCCGATGTCCCATGTCCTGACCGGAAACATGATGAAACCGTTGTTTAAGGAGAGAAAGATTGCCCCGGAGATTTTATCGAGAAGCCTGGAGGATGCGGGAACGCTCTCCGGACCGATGATCCCGTGGCATGGGTACTGCGTATACATGGCGGGAACGCTCGGCGTCGCATGGTCTGCGTTCTTCCCATATCTGTTCCTGTTATATCTGACTCCGTTTTTCAGCATCTTTTACGGCTTTACCGGAATCTCGATCCGGCATGTGGAGGATGAAAACGAACAGAAGCAGGGATGAAGCGCGGAAGGGAAAAAGGAGAGAGAATCATGATGGAGACAAAACTTGTACTTCTCGGTACCGGAACGCCGAACGCGTGCCCGGATGCCAGCGGTCCGTCATCTGCGGTCGTTGTTGGCGACCGGGCGTACCTCGTTGATTTCGGTCCGGGGGTCGTCCGCCAGGCGGCGAAGGCATACCGGAACGGGATCGACGCGCTTCGCCCGGACAGGCTGGTGACCGCGTTCTGCACACACCTGCACACGGATCACACGGTAGGATACCCGGACCTGATCTTTACCCCATGGGTCTTGGAGCGGAAAGAACCACTCCGGGTATTTGGACCGAAAGGGATCCGGGATATGACAGAGCATTTGCTAAAGGCCTACAAGGTGGATATTGATTTCCGGATCAACGGTTTTGAAAAGGCAAATGAAGTGGGATACCGGGTGGAAACACAGGAAATAAATTCCGGAGTTATCTACCGGGATGACCGTGTGACGGTCGAAGCCTTCCCGGTGAGCCATGGGACGCTTGAGAGCTATGGCTTCAAATTTACGACGCCGGACCGGGTGATCGTGATCAGTGGGGATACCGCGCCGCTTGAGATCGTTGCGGAAAAGGCAAAGGGCTGTGATATTCTTCTCCATGAAGTAGAATACACGGCAGGTCTTGCCGCGAGGGAACCGAAGTGGCAGAAATACCATCGGGAGGTTCACACCCTGAGTGTGGATCTTGCAGAGATCGCGAAGAAGGCAGGACCAAAGCTTCTCGTCACATACCACCGGATCTATCACATGGAGATCCAGGACAACACGGTGGATGTGGGAGCCGAGATGGCGAGAAGAAACGAGGCGATCCTTGAGGAGATACGGAATGCCGGTTACGAAGGTCCTGTGGTGAATGGAATGGACCTGGATGTCTTTTAGAAAACAGGCACTGACGTGCCAAAGATGCGCACTCTTTTTCGTTACAGCCCAATGTCTTAAAAACACCTGACCGCAGCATTGCCAGAAACAGTAGTAAGCAGTATAATGATATTTAATAAAAAACGAAGAGGACAGGCAAAACCACAGTTCAGGCTGGACCGGGACGGGAAAGGGCGCGCAAACCTACCGGAGGGCTGGCTTGACGATTATATGCTTCCACAGTATAATTATACGTAACAGCGTTGTCGCCGGAAGGCGGCGTGCCCGTTTAGTATCTGAAAGAGAGGAACCTGATATGCCGGATCTCTATTTTTTTCTTTGACGGTTATCAATTGTTTTGTCCTTGGGTTCATGTGTATGCTCGTCAATTTTAGTGAAGCGCTGTTTCCGAGACAGAGAAGGACTTTTCTGCTGACCTTCATCCTGATCGGCGTGATCTCAGTCCTTGAGCTGGTTACCGTGATAGTGGATGGGACTCCGGTAAGACTCCGCCCGGTCAATATCATGGCAAAGTACCCTGATCTCAGTGCTCTATTACATCTACTGCAATGAAATGTGGAACCAGCTGGATGGATTGACGGGACTCTTAAGCCAGAAGAGCTATCTGAACCGGACACTGAACCTCCAGCCGGAGGATAAGATGCTGATCGTCCTCGACCTCGACAATTTTAAGTACATCAACGATACATACGGTCATCAGGCGGGGGACCAGTGCCTGAAGGTGATCGCGGAATGTCTGAAAAAGGCGTATTCCCGCTATGGAAACTGTTACCGGATTGGCGGAGATGAGTTCTGCGTCCTGTTCAGGAAACCGGAGAAGGAAAAATACTGCAGGGAGAAATTTTACTGGATCATAGAAAAACAGAAAAAATCGCTGCATATGCTCCCAGGTGCCTCATACGGCAGTGCCCTGATCGAGGAGCAGGAGAGCATTTCCGACACAAAAGCGCGCGCGGACGCGAATATGTATGCGAATAAAAAAGCACGGAAACAGGCAAGGTGGCCGGGGCGGATGAAAAGGATGGAATACATGCAGGACCTTGTTGCGTTGAATAGAAAGAAAAGGACAGGAGGGGGCAGGCGCTCTGTAATCTTTGGAGCCGTTATGCTCCTTCTCTGCACTCCGGGTCTGGCAGGCTGTCAGAATGGGGAAACGGCGGTTTCCGAAAAGGAGCGATCAAGGCGGGCATGAACGGTCATATCGCAAAACTGACCGATGAGGCGGTCATCCGGAAGCATCTGGAACAGATCTTTTAAAAGATAGGAGCAGGAAATGGACTTATACAGAATTATCCTTGTGGATGACGAGGAGGAAGTGCGTAAGAGCATTATCCGCAAGATCGACTGGCAGGCGGTTGGATTTACCGTTGTCGGGGACGCGGAGAATGGGGAGGACGCGTTGGAGAAGATCGAAGCCTTAGAGCCGGACGTGGTCCTCACGGATATCCGGATGCCATACATGGACGGGCTGACGCTTGCGGAGAAGATCCGCCAGAGGTATCCATCGATGAAGATCGTCATTTTTTCCGGATATGATGATTTCGATTATGCGAAGCGCGCGATCAAGCTGAATGTGACGGAGTATATTTTAAAGCCCGTGAATGTGGAGGAGCTGACGGCGATCCTGAGGAGGATCCAGGAGAGCCTCGACGAGGAGATCGAGCAGAAGCGCGATGTGAGCCTTCTGCGGGAAAACTACAGACGCAGCCTGCCGATCCTGCGCGAGCAGTTCCTAAAGGATCTTGTGAGCCACCAGATGGACGGGAAAACGGTCAATGACCGCCTGGAACAGTACGATATCCCACTTGCGGGAGCGAAAAAGTGGATCTCCATTGCGGTGAAAGCGGAAATTTCCGAAGTGTCAGGGGAGCTGATCCTTCCGCTCCACGAGGAGCGGGAGCTGATCCCGATCTCTGTGATGCAGATCCTTGAGGAGAACCTGAAACCGTACTGCAGATTCTCCCTGTTCTCGTTCTCCGGGGCGGCTGACGCGGAGATCGCCGGGATCGTGGCGATCGATGAGAACAACTCCCAGACCAGCATGATCGACATCTTAAGCGATATCTGCAAGGAGATCCGGAAGATCTTGATGATCCCGGTAACGATCGGGATCGGGCACAGCCGGACGGAGCTCGGTCTGATCTGTGAGTCCTTCCGGTCAGCGCTCGATGCCTTGGGCTACTGCGCAATTGTCGGGAGCGGCAGTACGATCTACATCAACGATGTGGAGCCGGTGAACACCGGAAAGCTCCAGTTTACCGCGGAGGACGAGTCTGCCCTCATCCAGGCGGTAAAATTCGGTCCGGAGGAGAAGATAAGGTCCGTGGTATCCGGGATCATCGGAAGGATGTCTGACGCGAAGGTCCATGCGCGGCAGTACCAGACCTACATGTTCAGCACCGCGAACTGTCTGGTCCAGCTCATCCAGCAGTACGACCTGGAGATGGGAGTGCTTTTTGGGGATACCGGGATGGGGACGGACCCGTTTATGATGATCCGGCAGGTGATGAACCGGGAGAAGTTCTCAAAATGGCTTCTTGAGGCGGCACTCAGGATCAACGGGGCGATGGACCAGGAGCGTGACAATACGACGCGCCAGAGCATGGAGCGCGCGAAGCGGTATATCATGGAGAATTACCAGGATCCGGACTTGTCTGTGGAGCAGGTCTGCCGGACGCTGCACATGAGTCCCGCCTATTTTTCGACGATGTTCAAAAAAGCGACGGGGCAGACCTATATCGGTTACCTGACGGATGTGCGTCTCAATAAGGCTGTGGAGCTGTTGAATAAGACGGATGACAAGACCTATGTGATCGCGGCAAAGGTCGGCTACCAGGAACAGAATTATTTCAGCTACGTATTTAAGAAAAAATTCGGCGTTTCACCGACGAAATTCAGAGGAAGCCGGTCGTAGGGCCGGCGGGGGAGAGAGGTATGAAACCGGAAAATGAGGGCAGCTTTTTCAAACGGACCAGCATCCGCTATATGATCTTCGTCTACTTTACGGTGACAGCCCTGGCGGCGAGCATCTTTATCGGACTGTCCCTGTACAGCCGGATGTCAAAGCAGATGTCGGATACGATGCAGGAGGAGAACCAGATCCTGATCGACCAGCTGAACCGGTCTGTGGATGTGTGGCTCCGCGGAATCATGAAGCTTTCGGACACCACATACTACGGGATCGTAAAAAACACGGATCTGAGGAATGAGAGTGTCAACAAAGAGATGACGCTTCTCTACGACAACAACAAGGATAATGTCGAGAATATCGCCCTGTTTTCCAGAGACGGAGAGCTTTTGGAGGCCGTTCCCGCCACGAGACTCAAGACGGGGGCAGATCCGGCAGCGGAACCGTGGTTTGAGGCGGCGCTGAAAAAGACGGAGAATCTTCACTTCTCAGTCCCGCATGTCCAGCGGGTGTTCGACGCGGGGGAGAACCAGTACCGTTGGGTGATCTCGGCGGCGCGCGCGGTGGAGATCACGGAGGGCTCGTCCACGGAGCAGGGCGTTCTCCTCATCGACATCCGCTATGACAGCCTGGAACAGCTGTTTGACGGGATCACCCTGGGAAACGGCGGCTATGTCTATCTTCTCGGCGCGGATGGGGAGCTGATCTACCATCCGCAGTCCCAGCTGATCTACTCCGGGCTCGAGGATGAGAACCTTGAGGCGGCAGCGGAATACAGGGACGGGATCCATCGGGAGGAATATAAAGGAAAGGGGCGTGCCGTGACGGTCAAGACGGTCGGCTATACCGGCTGGAAGATCGTCGGGGCGGCGGCACTCGGCGGCGCATCCTTAAACGCGTTGAAGACAAGGATCCTGATCGTGTTTATTGTTGCCTTTGTCGTATTCATCCTCGCGGTCATCAATGCTTACATTTCCACGAGGATTACGACACCGATCGAAAAACTGGAGCGTTCTGTGAACGGGATTGAGGCGGGCAATCTGGAAACGGAAGTCTATGTGGGCGGTTCCTATGAGATCCGTCACCTCGGCACCTCCATCCGGAACATGACGACCCAGATCCGGCATCTGATGGATGACATCGTGGCGGAGCATGAATCCAAGCGGAAAAATGAATTTGATGTCTTACAGTCGCAGATCAACCCGCATTTCCTTTACAACACCCTCGATATCATCGTCTGGATGATCGAGAATGAGAAACAGGCGGACGCGGTGAAGGTCGTGACGGCGCTCGCCAGATTCTTCCGGATCAGCTTAAGCCGTGGGAAGAGCATTATTCCCGTTCGGGATGAGCTGGAACATGTGAGAAACTATCTGATGATCCAGCACATGCGGTTTAAGAACCGTTTTACTTATGAGATCGAGGCGGATGAGGATGTCATGGAGCTCGCGAGCGTGAAGCTGATCCTCCAGCCGCTCGTCGAGAATGCGGTCTATCACGGAATGGAGTTTATGGACGGTGATGGGGAGATCCGGATCCGGGTGTACCGGGACGGGGAGGATCTTTATATGAAGGTTTCCGACAACGGACTCGGGATGACGAAGGAGCAGGTGGAAGGCATGTTCACGGATAAGCCGCATGTGAAGTCCGGAAGCGGCTCCGGGATCGGGGTGCGGAACGTCAATGAGCGGATCCGGCTGTATTTTGGACAGGAATACGGTCTGTCCATCGAATCCGAGCTCGATGAGGGGACGGTCGTGACGATCCACATGCGGGCGGTGTCTTACGCTGAGACTGCAGAGGGGGAAAAGATCCATGTCAAATAGAGAAAAAATCAGCTGGTGTGCCGGCGTCCTTCTCCTTGTGATGCTCTATCTGCTGTCGTCCACGGATCTGATCATCAAGGAAAAAAAGAGGGAGATCTGCCGGATCTCCGTCATCATAGACAACGTGAATGACAACTATTATGGGAGCTTCCGCGCGGGCATGGATATGGCGGAGAAGAAGTATCAGGCGGATGTCAATTTCATCACGCTGTACGCGGAAAACGATGAGGAACAGCAGGAAGAACTGATCGTCCGTGAAATAAAGGACGGAGCGAATGCGATCATCCTTGCACCGGTCCGCGAGGATCTCGCGGTCATGAAGCTCGATGAGATCTCGCCAGGCTGCCCGGTGATCTTTCTTGGTCCCACGGCGATCAACAGCTCGGTGGCGTGCTCCATCTCTGTGGACCGCTACGAGATGGGACGGACGCTTGGGGAGAAGATTGCGGAGAGCGAGGATCCGGCTGTGCCGGTATGCCTGTTCTCCGAGGGAATGGAGTACACGGGGAACCTTGACGCGTATGACGGGATCCGCTCTGTGCTGGACCCCGCCGGTTTTACCGTACGTCTGATCGAGAAAAAGTCAGAGGACACATACCGCAAGGCTATCGAGGAAACGGTATATCCGGAGAGCGGTGATTTTATGGCGGTCGGCATGGATGTTGGTGCCTTATCCGAGCTTGCGGATATCCTGGAGGGCAGCAGTGTGTACCGGGAGCATGTGACGGCCCTTTACGGGATCGGGAGCACGACGGCGCTCTTAAACCAGCTCGACCGGGGGATCGTCAAGGGTCTGATGGCATGGAACCGGTTCGACGAGGGGTATTTAAGTGTTGAAAAGGCGGTTCAGGCAGCTGGGGGAGAGTGGAAGGAAAAACGGATCACATTGACACCGGAGTATATCGACGGGGAGATCTTAAGGAGTGGGATTTTCGAAAAGATGCTATATCCGATGGAATAGGGGGGAGGCAGGTATGAAAAAGGGAAATGTTCTGATCCTTGCCATTGCGGCGACGGCGCTTCTCGGGGGAAGCGCCTGGCTGTACGCGAAAAAGACCGGAGGGCATGAGGAAAAAAAGACGTCCCTGCGGATCGGTGTCCTGTTATACCGTGGGGATGACACGTTCATCGGCACTCTCCGGAATTCCATGGAGCAGGCAGCGAAGGAATATGAAAAAGAGACCGGGGTCCGCGTGACGCTGGATGTCCGGGATGCGAAGAGAAATCAGCTCACGCAGAACAGCCAGGTGGAGCGCATGATCGACCTTGGCTGCGACGTGCTCTGCGTCAATATGGTGGACCGTTCTGCTGCGTCCGGCGTGATCGATCAGGCCATGGAGTCGGATATTCCCATTGTCTTTTTCAACCGGGAGCCGGTCGCGGAGGACATGAACCGCTGGGAGAAACTGTACTATGTAGGGGCGGATGCAAAGGAGTCCGCGGTGCTGGAGGGGCAGATCCTCGTGGACGCCTACCGGAAGAATCCGTCAACCCTTGACCGGAACGGGGACGGGGTTGTTTCTTATGTCCTCCTTGAGGGGGAGACGAACCACCAGGATTCCCTGATCCGCACGGAGTGGTCCATTGAGACTCTGAAGGACGGCGGTGTTCCGATCGAGAAGATCACAGGCGGGATCGCAAACTGGGAGAGAAACCAGGCCTCCGCCCTCATGGAACAGTGGCTTTCGGATTATGGGAATAAAATCGAGCTTGTGCTCTGCAACAATGATGACATGGCTATTGGTGCGATTGATGCCATCGAGCGGGCAGGGATCGTTGCCGGGACGATCAAGCTTGTCGGGATCGACGGGACACCGGCCGGTCAGGAGGCGTTCCGCGAGGGAAAGCTCTTCGGGACGGTTGAGTCCAGCAAGGATATCTACGCGAAGAGAATCTTCGATACGGCGGAGGAGCTCGCAATGGGAAAAGAGGTGACCCAGGAAAAATATTTCTGGTGTCCCCAGCATATCATCGCTAACTGACATCATTTTTTACAGGCATGTGTGAGGCGGCACATGCCTGTACTGTTATATTTAAGCTGATTTCTGCCATGATATGACAAAAAATTGTGTTTTTTTTACAGGAATCAAAGAATTTTAATAATTTATCATAAAAAATAGTATGGAAAAATGCACAAAGGCAGGCTATAATGAACTCATCGTTAAGGAAAAATGCCTAAACGGTCAAAATTATTTTTTGAATGGGAGGATTCAAAACATGAGAATGACAAAGAAAGTAACAGCAATGGCACTGGCTTCCATGATGGCCCTGTCTTTAGCAGGATGCGGAGGAAGCTCTTCCACAACAGCAACAACAGCAGCAGCTACTGAGGCAGCAAAAGAGACAACAGCAGCAGCTACCGAGGCAGCAAAAGAAGCTGCAACAACAGCTGCAGCCGCAGCAGCAACCACAGATGTAGCAGACAAGAAAGTCGGCATCAGCATCTACAAGTTCGATGATAACTTCATGACTCTTTACAGAACAGAGTTAGTTCGCTACTTAACAGAGGACCTTGGATTCAAGGCTGAGAACGTAGTCGTTCAGGATGGTAAGGGCGATCAGGCAGAGCAGACAAACCAGATCCAGAACTTCATCACTCAGAAATATGATGTTCTGATCTTAAACCTTGTACAGGCTTCTTCCGCACCGGAGATCACAGATATGTGTAAAGAAGCTGGTATCCCGGTTGTTTACATCAACCGTGAGCCGGACGCAACAGAAGAAGAGAGATGGGAATCTGAAGGTCTTAACGCTACGTACGTAGGATGTGACGCAAGACAGTCCGGTACATACCAGGGCGAAGAGATCCTTGAGACTGCAAACAAGGGTGATATCAACGGCGATGGCAAAGTTTCCTACATCATGATCCAGGGTGATCCGGAGAACGTAGATGCTCAGTACAGAACAGAGTTCTCTGTTAAGGCTCTTACAGACGCAGGAATGGAAGTTGAGGAGCTCTTAAAACAGCGTGGTGACTGGGATCAGGCTAAGGCTCAGCAGATCGCACAGGACGCTTTAAACCAGTACGGCGACAAGATCGAGGTTATCTTCTGCAACAACGATGCTATGGCACTTGGTGCATTACAGGCAATCGAGGCAGCAGGACGTAAAGTTAACGAGGATATCTACCTTGTAGGCGTTGACGCTCTGACAGAGGCTGTTCAGAACGTAATCGATGGCAAGCAGACAGGTACTGTATTCAACAACCACTTCGCACAGGCTCAGGCTGCAAGCGATATCGCTGTTAAGTTCTTAAGCGGCGAGAAGGTTGATGCTGTCAACATGGTCAACTACGAAAAGGTTACTAAGGATAACGCTCAGGAAATCCTTGATATGTTAAAGTAATTGATACTGTAACAAATGAGAACCGGGTGTGTCTGGCACACCCGGTTCTCTGAACTTAAAACTTAAAAAAATATGCCACCCGGAGATGCGGGGGAGTGTATCTGAAAGGAGTTTTGGGATGGCAGAACAGTACAGACTCGAAATGAGAGGAGTCAAAAAAACCTTCCCAGGTGTTAAGGCACTTGACGGAGTAAATTTACGGGTCCGCCCCGGAACGGTCCACGCACTGATGGGAGAAAACGGTGCCGGTAAATCGACACTGATGAAATGTCTTTTCGGAATTTACAAAATGGATGAAGGCGAAGTTTATATTGACGGTGTAAAGACCGAAATCGCAAACCCGGACGATGCGCTTCGCAAAGGACTTGCCATGGTTCATCAGGAGCTTCAGCCGATTCCTGAGCGCTCCATCGCTGAGAATATGTATCTTGGACGGTATCCGATGAAAAACTACGGACCGGTCAAGGTCGTTGATCATGCGACGATGAACAAAGAAGCTGAGAAATGGCTTCGGGATGTTAAGATGGATTTTGACCCGAAAGCAAAGCTCGGCACATTATCAATCGGACAGATGCAGTCAGTAGAGATCGCGAAAGCGGTCAGCCAGAGTGCAAATCTTGTAATTCTGGATGAGCCGACGTCCTCCCTGACTGATAACGAGGTAGAAGCATTATTCCGGATCATCAGAGATCTGAAATCCAGAGGTGTTTCTATGATATATATCAGCCACAAGATGGCTGAGATCCGCCAGATCTCCGACGATATCACCATCATGCGAGACGGTACATACGTTGGAACTTGGGCAATCGATGATATCTCTGATGAAGAGATCGTAAAACAGATGGTTGGACGTGAGTTAAATAACGTTTATCCGCCGAAGGATGATTACCGGACGGATGAGACTGTCCTCAAGGTCAGCCACCTGACAAGTATCTTACCGAACTCCTTTAAAGACTGCTCTTTTGAGTTAAAGAGGGGAGAGATCTTAGGCTTCGGCGGCTTAGTCGGAGCACAGAGAACAGAACTTATGGAAGCAATCTTCGGAATGCGCCACATTGAGAGCGGTACCGTTGAGATCCTTGGAAAAGAGGCACATATTAAACGACCGCAGGACGCGATCAACAGCTCTGTAGGAATGATCACAGAGGATCGTCGCGGAACCGGTATCTTTGGATGCTTGAGCATTGATGATAATACAGCGATCGCTTCCTATAAGCATTATACCCATATGGGTAAGATCAACAAGAAAGAAGTCGATGACGTCGTAAAAGACAGCATCGCGAAATTAAAGATCAAAACACCGAGCGGAAAGACGCTGATCCAGTCTCTCTCCGGTGGTAACCAGCAGAAGGTAATTATCGCAAGATGGCTTGCGAACAATCCTGATATCCTGATCATGGATGAACCGACCCGAGGTATCGACGTCGGTGCCAAATATGAGATCTACCAGATCATGATCGATCTCGTAAAACAGGGTAAATCCATCATTATGATCTCGTCGGAAATGCCGGAGTTGATCGGTATGTCCAACCGAATCATCGTAATGTGCAACGGTCACATCACAGGTGAGGTGGAAGGAGAAGACGCAACTCAGGAGAAGATCATGTCCTTCGCCACAAAATTCACTTTAAGCGGCAAGGAAAACAAGTAGATTACAGGGAGGTTCAGTCATGACAGCGAAAAAAGTAAGTGCAAAAGATTTCCTTATCAATAATGGAATCATCGTCGTTCTTTTATTACTTGCAGTATTTACTGCGATCAAACAGCCGACATTCTTCTCAGGCGGTAACTTCATTAATATCGCTCTGAACGTAGCTCCGCGATTCATCATCGCCTGCGGTGTATCCGGATGCTTAATTACAAAAGGTACAGACCTTTCCGCAGGACGTATGGTTGGTCTTTCTGCCTGCTTAGCAGGTACCTTGCTTCAGAAGCCGGATTACAGCGGTAAGTTCTTCCAGAACCTTCCGGATTTCGGAAATGCCTGGGGCTTATGGGTTCTCGCGGTTCTTCTGATCTGTGTGGTAATTTGCTGTATCTTTGGTTTTATCAATGGTATCGTAATTTCCTACTTACAGGTTCCGGCCTTCATCGGAACACTTGGTATGCAGCTGATCGTTTACGGTGTCTGCCTTGTTTACACAAACGCGACTCCGATCGGTGGATATCACAGTGCGTACACAGCAGTAGCAAAAGGAAAACTCTTTGGCGTGATCCCGTTCCTGTTCCTGATCGCCCTTGCAGTTGGTCTTGTTATGTGGTTCATCTATAACATGACTCCTCATGGAAAATATATGTATGCGATCGGCGGCAACGAGCAGTCCGCAGAGGTTTCCGGTGTAAACACTAAGAAGACAAAGATCATCATCTACATGACAGCGGCAGCTCTTTACGCACTGGGCGGCTTCCTTGTAGGAGCAAAATCCGGTGGTTCCTCCGTTAACATGGGCCAGGGCTGGGAGCTTGAGGCCATCGCAGCCTGCACCATCGGTGGTGTATCCGTAAACGGTGGTATCGGACGTATCTCTGGTGTTCTTATCGGTGTCCTTGTATTCGAGATCTTAAAGACCTGCTTACAGTACCTTGGTGTTGATACAAACTACCAGTACATCGCACAGGGTATCGTTATCGTAGTTGCGATCGCTCTCGATATCAGAAAGTACATTGCAAAGAAGTAATAGACTGACTGTTTCGGTACAGTTAAAAAACGGGCGGAGGACGAGTTCCAACGCCCGTTTTTGTGCACTGTGGGTTTTAGCAGCCTGCCTCATGGAAAGAAAGCTGGAGCGGTTTGATAAAACCTACACCGGGAGAGTGGAGGTGAAGGAATGGAAGAAGAGATTGAGAAGGTCAGCGGAATCGGAACAGTGACTGAAGCCGCAGAAAAGGCTGTGGAGGCCTTTGGTGAGAAGACTTTAGAAGAACTCGCGGAGGAGAATAAACGGCTGCAGGAGGAAAATGAGCGCCTGAAGAACAGATCCATAAAAGAGCGGATGTACGATAAGATCAATGTGTCGGTGCGGACGATTGATATCTTTATCGGGTGCATGTGCGTATTGTTTGTGGCTGTTGTGGTGATGGGGATGCTGAAGTAAGAGAGTGAAGCGCTGACAGAGATCATGCCCGCTGCAGCCTAAACATTCAACGACAGGAAAAGATCCTGATGCCAGAAACTGAACCTATCGAAGTGGATAACAAAAAAGCTCTGGAGAACGATATGAGAAAGGTTCTCCAGGGCTTTTCTTTGTCTTGTCTGCTGATTCCCTAAAGAGGAAAATTACAGCAGGAGTCTTATTTCTTATAAAGAATTCTGATGGAATTCAGCACACAGAGGATCGCAACACCGGTGTCGGCGAATACCGCGAGCCACATGGAGGCGATTCCCATGAGACCTAAGATCATGACAAGAGCTTTTACCGCAAGGGCGAATACCACATTCTGGTTGGAGATCGCGCCTGTGCTTCTCGCGATCTTGATGGCTTCCGAAATGGCATCCATGCTTGATGTCATGAAGACGACGTCGGCGGCCTCGATGGCTGCGTCAGCACCGCTTCCCATAGCTGCGCCAACATCAGCGCCTGCAAGCACCGGTGCGTCGTTGATTCCGTCACCGACGAACATTGCGCTTCCGTTCTCCGCGCGGAGCTTCTGCAAGATCTCGAGCTTATCAGCCGGGAGAAGCTTTGCGTATACATTGTCGATTCCGACCTCGGCGGCTACCGCCTCAGCGGCTGCCTCGCCGTCGCCTGTGAGCATAGCGGAGCGGATCCCCATGGATTTTAAGGACCTGATGGCATCCTTTGCCTCCGGCTTGATCGTATCGGCGATCTGGATCGTTCCTGCAAGCTTTCCGTTTACCGATATATAGACGGTGGTGACAGCACCGTTCTCATCGTAAGCGCCGCAGTCCACGTTGAACTCGGTGAGAAGCTTTCTGTTTCCGCAGAGCACTTCGCCCTGGGAGAGCCTTGCATGGATGCCTTTGCCGGAGATTTCCTCGATCTCGGCGGGCTTTTCGATCACAAGATTCTGATCCTTTGCAGCGGAGACAATGCTGACTCCGATCGGATGAGTAGATGCGGTCTCGCATGCCGCCGCGATCTGGAGGATTTCCTGCTCGGAAGCTGTGCCTGCCGGAAGGATCGTCTGAACCACGAAGTTTCCTTTTGTGATGGTTCCTGTCTTATCCATGACAACCGTTTTTACAGCTTTCAGGTTTTCAAGTGCGATTCCACCTTTAAAGAGGATTCCTTTCTTGGAACCTGCGCCGATCCCGGAGAAGAATGCCAGCGGAACGCTTAAAACAAGGGCACACGGGCAGCTGATTACGAGGAAGGTAAGAGCTGTGTAGATCCAGTGGGACCAGTTTCCCGTGATCAGAGACGGGATGATCGCTGTCGCGGCCGCCAGGGCAACGACGAACGGGGTGTAAATCCGTGCAAATTTCGTGATGAAGCGCTCGGCCTGCGGCTTGCTGGCTGCGGCGTTCTCCACGGAATCGAGAATCCTTGTGACCATGGACTCGGAAAGTTCCTTTTCGACTCTCATCTTTAAGAGACCGGAAGTATTGACACAGCCGGATGTCAGCTGGCTTCCGACCTTTACCGATACCGGGACAGGTTCACCTGTGATCGGTGACGTATCGATCCGGCTCTCGCCCTCTACGACAACGCCGTCAAGCGGAATGCGGTCACCGGGACGGATCTCTACGATATTGCCGACAACAGCGGAACCGGCCGGAACCTCGCGGACAGTACCGTTTTCGTCAAGAAGAACGGTCTCCGGACGAAGATCAACGGCTTCCATGATCTGACTGCGGCTCTTTTCAACCGCGCGGTGTTCGAATGCTTCACCGACCCGGTAGAAGAGCATAACGCCGACCGCCTCCCCAAACTGGCCGACACAGAAAGCGCCGATGGTCGCGATGCTCATCAAAAAGTTTTCGTCCATCACGTGGCCGGTCTTCATGTTTTTCAGGGCTGTTAAGAGAACTTCCCGTCCAAGGATCAGGTAGGCGATCACAAAGCATATGGCGGAGATCTGCGGCATGGAGTGGGAGAGAAGCTCTCCGACGATGAAGAGCAAGCCTCCGGCGATCAGCTCCGGAAGATCGTGGGCATGCTTGTCGTCACTGTTTGCATCTGCCGGTTTTCCTTCCTCGTGGACCTCGATGATGGTGCCTGGTTCGATCTTGTCTGCAATCTCCTGCATCTTCGGGAGCAGCTTTGTTCCCACGGAAGAGTAGACCCGGAGCTGTCTCGTCGCGAAAGTCAAAATACAGTCATCGACTTCCGGGAGCTCCTGGATTTTTTTCTCGATCTTTGCGGAGCAGTTTGCGCAGTCGATGTTTTTCATTACATAGACGGTGCAGATCGCTTTCGGATTCTTTGGGCGGACCTCAATGACGGTGCCGGGCTCGATCTGATCAGCAATCTCCTGCATCTTCGGGAGCAGCTTTGTTCCCTCGGAAGAGTAGACCCGGAGCTGTCTCGTTGCGAAAGTCAAAATACAGTCATCGACTTCCGGGAGCTCCTGGATCTTTTTCTCAATCTTTGCGGAGCAGTTCGCGCAGTCGATGTTTTTCATCACGTAGACCACACAGGCGGATTTCGGTGCCGGACCGTGGTGGTGTTCGGCGTGCTCATGATGATGATCGTGTTCGGAGCAGCAGCCATCGTCATCGTCGTGATGATGGTGATGTTCACAGCCGCAGTGCTCGTCATCATCATCGTCCTTATGATGGTGATGGTGCCCACAGCCGCAGTGTTCTTCATGCTCGTCATCATGCTCCTCATGACGGTGATGGTGTCCGCAGTCGCAGTGATCTTCATGCCCGTCATCATCATCGTCCTCATGATGGTGATGGTGTCCACAGCCGCAGTGCTCTTCGTGCTCGTCATCATCATGCTCATCGTGATGATGGTGGTGTCCGCAGTCGCAGTGCTCTTCATGCCCGTCATCATGCTCATCGTGATGATGGTGTCCGCAGCAGCAAACCTCTTCGTCCTCGTGGTCTGCTGACTTCTGCTTGGATTTTTCTAATTCCTCCATAGAGTAGACCTCCTCAGAATTATAATTTTTAATTATCATATTAACATATGAACCATCGTTCATATGACAAATATAGTACAGCTCTATGGGAAATGCAAGACTGTTTTTTAATATTAGGAAAAGAATTAAGAAAATAAGGTGGGAGAGCAGAAAAAGCTGCCTGGCGATATACCGCAGGCAGCTTTGGCTATGTACATATAGATATTAGATTTCTTTAAACATCCGCGCCTCGATCAGATGGATTCCGTGAAGGAAACACTCGCAGACCGGAGTCTCAACGCCAAGCTCTTTTCCGAGGCGGACAACCGTTCCGGCGAACATATCGACTTCCGTGCGTTTTCCGACCTCAAGATCCTGGAGCGTTGACGGCTTATTTTCATAAGGAAGACGTCCGAGCGTGTGCTCCTGACGGTCGATCTCATTCTGGCCGATATCGATGCCCAGCTTATTTGCAATGCGGATCACTTCCCACATGGCCTTGTGGCGGAAGAAATTGGCGTCATCATTCTTCTGGAATGCTCCGAAGGGAACGCCGAACATGGCGCATGTCATATTTTCGGCCACGTTGCACATGAACTTGAACCAGATCCCTTTTAACATATCCGCATCGATCTTGTAGTCGATCCCGCAGAGATCAAAAAGACTCTTTACGGCGCGAACATTCCCGGAATAGTGTTCCGGATCATTCTTAAGATCGCCGAAGTGGATCAGACCCTTATGCGGATCGAACTCCGTCTTTCCGTCCTTCATGACAATGCTGATCCGCATGTAGGAGTACAGCAGATGCTCTCTGCCGTAGACGGCGGCGATCTGTTTTTCACTCTCCACACCATTTAATACGGAGAGGATGATCGTATCTTTGCTAACCTGATTTTTAATATCCCTGATCGCCTGCTCCAGGTCATATCCCTTTACCGCAATGATAACGAGATCTGCCGGATCCCCCTCGACATCAGGTGTGATGATCGGAAAACGGTAATTGATCGTATTGACTGTTACCCCTTTTCGCTCCAGACGCTCTTTTCTTGCGCCGTCTGCAAGGATCCGGAAATCAGCCCCCAGCTTTTCTGAGATACGCGGTGCGAAAAATACCCCCATCGCACCGAGACCGATCAACGTCACCTTCTTTATGTCCTTCATAACTCCCTTTTCCTCCTTAAAAGTAAAACAAGCTGCGTTCCTTCTATTGTATAGTAAGACCGTTGGGGTGTCAACGAAAACAACCTTGTCTTTAGGGATAAAAGATGATATGATGGAAAAGTATGGAGAAAAATTAACAAATATGTGTGGGGGAGAGAATACTGGATGGAAATCACAAAAGAAGATAAACGGTCGGTGATCGACCACTGTTATCTGACCTATTTTATCAGCGGAATGGTCATCCTGATCTTCGGTGTCATTCTGCCAAACCTGATCGAGGAGAGAAATTTAAGCTTTACTGCGGCCGGCGGACTGCTTTCCTTTCTGGCGATCGGAAATTTATGTTCAAGCCTGGTATATCCGGTATTCTGTGGGATGATGTCCCAGAAGACGGCGGTAGTCGTACTGGCGGTCCCCTATCCGGTGTGCCTCTTCCTGTTTACAATGGGACTTCCGGTCCCGGTGCTTTATGTGATGATCT
>ERZ773144.1623-NODE-1623-length-19818-cov-17.050245_pt1 | contig 19818 bp, 19 predicted proteins | sample MGYA00580849_ERZ773144 | MGnify/ENA primary metagenome ERZ773144 (study PRJEB29015, sample SAMEA2737861) | human gut metagenome | biome: human gut; feature: human-associated habitat; material: faeces | place: China | collected 2012 ...
CGAAGATAGAACTTTTGGAAAACGAAAATCAGCAATGGCAGAAATTGGCACAGAATCTGAACAGCGAAAACAGTTTATTGCTGAAACAGAACACCGAATTGCTGAACTGGAACAGCAAATAAGGAAAGGACGTGATATAGATGAACGAATCCAGAGAATCAAAGAACGCCGAACAGTTGGAAGAACTTCTGCTCTTGACCGAGGAGATACAAGAAGAACTGGAACAGAAAGACCAGCTTATCGTGGAACTGAAGACGCAGCTCAGCGAATCTCTGACCTTGAACGAGAAATTAAACAAAGAGAACAGAGCCGGGAATATTCAAGCATTAAAGAACGACTTGAAGCTGGCAGACAGAGCATTGCAGATCGAGAAAGAGAAGCTGCGAAGCGCAAACGTCACGATAGGGGAATGTCAAGATAAAATACGATGCTTAACACAACAACGGGATTATGCCCGGACACATCAGAAAATCGTAGAGATACCGGTAGAAAAGCCGGTGCTCTATGAAAAATGTGAAGCCTGTGACCGGACAGCCTATCAGAATGAAAAAGCGAAATACGAAACACAAAAAGAGCGACTTGCAGGACAGTATAAAGCAAAAACGGTAATATTCCAAACAACCTTGTTCCTTCTTGCATGGTATTCGCTGACAACCACTCTTTTTCAGGCAGTACAGTCAGATGTGTTCCTTTCCGATTGTAAATCATTCTTCCATGATGCAGCGTCATTCATACAAACTTTTATCGGATGGACGATTGCTGCCGGACATTCTGCGGCACAGATTAGTACCAAAATTCCAAATGCGTTTATAGCCGGAATCATATATTGGTTATTGCTGATATTGGTTGTCGGAATATGCGTAGCAGGAACAGGGATACTGGTGATACTGATAGAAATAAAGGTTATAGAATTATATAAGAAAAACTGTTGGGATTTTATTACTCTACTGATGATACTGACAAGTGCTGCTGTCATCATTTATTTTGGAGAATCCATCAAAAAAACACTGTCAGTAAATCTTCTATTGCTTTTTGTACTTTCGCAAGGAGTATATGTTGGACTTAGATGTTATTTGAAAAATCAGTTAAATACCAAGCTATATTGATCAAAATATGATAAAAAACGTATAAAAGCAGGGGATAAAAACACACATCGTCCCCTGCTATTATATTATCCTTTTCCAATTTCTAGTAGGATATGCCTGTTTCATTATGCTTTTTTAAAAGCCTTAGTTTGAATGCTTTACTGTATTTCTTCCTAGACATAAATATGCTCCACATGGTACATAAAAAAGGACATGGCAATACCTCCTTGATACCACCGTATCCTTGAAAAAGGGCGACTTTAACACACCCTCCGTATTCTCATTTTTACAAAAGAAAACGGCGGTTTTGATTGTTATTTCAAAACCGCCGTTAAAATGGCATGAGAACTTTCTACTTCATAAGCGGTTTTTTTTCATGCTTATGAAGTAGAGAATTTTTACCTTATCGTAAATTCGCAAGATAAATTATATGTATCGTAATCCCAATCTCTTTCACTTTCAAAGAACGCAAATTGTTTAATCAAACGATAGTGTCCAGCAGGCAATTCTCCATAAAAACTTTTAACATCAATTTCTAATGTTAATCGTTCGTTAGGCTTAATAAAGCAATCCTTTTCATTGCTCTTTGAGGGGTCATCAAGCTGTTTAAGTTGATACCAAGTGCCGGATTGTTCAGCTTCTATTTCAAAATAATCTGGTGAATATTGGTATTCTTTATCAGAAGTATTTTCTATTAGAAATGAAAGGTGCTTTAAGTCTAAATCCTTTTCTGTACTCATTGAAATCTTCAAATCGCCCAAAGTGTCAAGCGCTTCTTCACTTCCATAAGGAGAAACCTCATATTCTTCGGAATAATCTTGTACTACATGATTATCACTGTCCTTTGCTTGACTACACCCAACAATACACACCAATAACAATAAGGTTAGAAACATACATATTATTTTTTTCATTTGTCCTTATCTCCTTTCTTTTAAATTTATAATAGCAATAAAATGTCTATTTTCAATCAACTTTCATTGCAATTTATTTTCACTGTAACACATGCTCCCCCTGCTTTATTATTAGCAATTTGGATATTTCCGCCATGTCTTTCACTTAAAATCTTACTAATATTCAGCCCTAACCCCAAATGTTCAGTAGCTATATCTTTCGATGATTTATAAAATGGTAATGTCGCCTTTTCAATATCAATATTTTTAAACCCGCAACCATCGTCTGAAACAGATATAACTAAATTATCATTCTCTATTACTACGCTAATAGCAATATCACTTTTTGCGTATCTAATACTATTAGAGAGTAAGTTTTCATAAATCTGCATGACTGTATCTAAATTGATAAACAAGGTTATATTATTACCGCTTGTAGTAATTGAAAAATGTTTGTCATAACAAAGTGCTTCTGCTGTGTTATTAAAATTATCAATAAGTGAATGAAATGTAATCTGTTGTCGTGGAATATCAATATCCTCTAACCTGTATAAGTTCGTCATAGCATTTACATATTTTTCAAGACGTGAAATATTTTTTGACATTACTGATATTTCATCTAATATTTCTTGTTGTGATACTAAGCCTTTGGGAATAAAGGAAAGCAGCATAGTAGCATGACCCTTTAGTAAAGTCAAAGGAGTGCGTAAGTCATGCGAAAAAGCAGCATTTAGACGGCGCTGTTCAGCAAATTGTCGAAACATAGTTTCATTATTTTTCGACAAACAGTCTTTCATTTTTTCAAAGGCATGACAAAGTTTCCCCATTTCATCATTTAATGGATATGATAACGTAAAATCTAAGTCATTTGCTTCAATTTTATGATACGCATTAGTTAATAGCTTAATAGGTTTCGATAATTTTTTTTTATAAAAAAATGTTACACAACATATCATACTAATAGATAATACGATAGGAATAATTGCAATATTTAATGAACCTAAAGCACTGTCAATAAGCCTATCCCGGTTTGTAAAATTAGGTAAAACTTCGATATATGAAACATGGTTCGGATAGACATATTCGTGTACTGGGCGTTCTTTTTGATAATCAACATTGAACTTGCATATCTCGTTTCCTTTCGTGTCAAATATTGTGTATTTTGTTTGGTCATTACTATAAGTGGCGGTAAATGAGCCATTTTCCGGTATATCATACCTCGTTGACAGATTTTCATACTTATAGTTTAAATTTATTCTGTATCTGTCAACCATTGAAATTAAAAGTATACAAATAATTATTCCAATCAACAACGAAAACAAAGCATAAAGAACAAAGGTCATTCTAATACTCATGCTATTTAACCGATTGAACAATCTGCTTCTCTTTAATTTTTCCATCTATATCCGCACCCCCAAACAGTTTCAATGTAAGGTCTATCGCCTAAAGATAAAAATTTTGCCCTAATACGTCTGATATGTTCTGTAACAACTGTATTATCACCAATGCCGTCTAATCCCCAAACTTTTTCATAAATAGTTTCCCGGTCAAAAACAATTCCTTTGTTTTGCGAAAGGAAAGATATTATATCAAATTCCTTTTTGGTAAAAGCCATATCCTTATTATGATAAAACACAATACGTGAGGAATAATCTATAACCATATCTTCATCAAATTGCACCTTTGAAGATATATTGTGTCTTTTTTCTCTGCGAAGATGTGCTGCAATGCGAGCTTCTAATTCATCAACAGAAAATGGTTTTATTACATAGTCGTCTGCGCCAATAGAAAATCCTTTTATTTTATCACTATCTTCAATGCGTGCTGTTAAAAAAATTATAGGGCATGAAACATAATCCCGTATCCTTTCGCAAACAGTAAATCCATCTATATCTGGCATATTGACATCTAACAAAATAATGTCAGGTTTTTTTTCTACTTCTTTTAATGCAGCATTTCCTGCTGTTGCAGTATATACCGTATATCCAAGTTTGCTGAAATAGCAATACAGCATTGATACAATTTCTTTTTCATCGTCTACAATTAAAATACTCTGCGCCATAAATATGCCTCCATTGTGAATATCTGATTTAAGATTATCAAACAAAAATCTATTTCTAATCAATTTCTTTAATTTTCGATGTCATTAGTTATTATATATGGCAATATGAGTTGTAGCAACTTTACTCTACATGTTTTATGCTCTATTACTATCCACACTATGATGTGTGTAATCATATCCCGAAAGCCATACCAAACAAAGCAGTCTATGGCAGATTTAGAAATAAGTCCTATGATTATTGAAAAATAAGAAAATATAAAAATTAGAGTGAAGTAATTATATTACAAAAATGAAAAACGGGAGATACACAGATATTGTGCTATCTCCCATATTGTTTTTAGTGTCATATCAAGGCTCATTTATTAGTGGTAAAATTAGCGTTTTTCTATATTTCTCAAAATGCTTGAAAGTAAAGTGTTCATATGGATAATCGAAAATCAGATATAAACTTTTGTTTAAATTGCCTATAATTCAAGTGAATCTTCTGCATCCACCCACATCTGTAAATTGCCATCAAGATATAATCTTGCATATTCCAAAGGCTCATCCACAGCCAATGAAGTAAGCGCACATTCTGATCCATATGTGGTTTTTAAATTTTTTTCAGCTTCCCAACAATTAATGCGAAGCATATATCCGGCACTTGTGTAAACATCAATACTATCGTGGTTTATGTTGTATTCTGCATAAATTGTTCTCATTGTATCTTATCTCCATTTTTTAATAATCATTTACAGAGTTAAATATCGAAAACATTTCATTCAGTTCACCATGTCGTTATTGTTATATGTTATACTATGTACGAATTTTTCTTTCCCTTAATTTTTCCCATATTAAGGTTCATGAAAACCAATGAGAGAATATAATACAAGGGAAAGAGTAAGGGAAAGTTCACTTGCTACAAACTTAGTATTTTCAAGGGTTTGTGAGGAATTTGATAATCAAATATAACAGTTATTAAATTTCCTAAAATAAGTGAAATATCAACTGGAATTTAGCTATCAAATAGATTATATTTTCGTTGAACGTACTTTTCAATAAAAAATGCTTGCATCGAGTCTTCATCAACTGTTTTATGATGAACAACAAGTATAATATTGCTCATTTTATATTTATCACTTTTCATGAATAAGCGTCCAAATCTACGCTCATTTTCTTTCTCATCATGTAAGCTAATATCAGGGCTATTATAATTAGTTTTTCCACCGATTAGTCCATAGATTTTATTTGTATCTGTGTCAATAAAGAATTTAATATAAGTAAAGAATTTTGTCTTGTCTTTGTTGTCTTGACGAATTTGGCTCCACTTTTTATAAATTGACATGTCATATTGTTTGACTTGGTCCCCAAAATTATTTTTGAGGTCAGCTTGTATAGAATCAAGTGTATAAAATTCGAACGGAAGGGTTAATCCAGCAACTTCAACATAAAATATTTTACTTTCCATCATTTTCTCCTAATTATTTAATCATCAGCTTATTAATAATAAACTGTTAAATCAATTCTAATTTATCTAAACAAAGAGTACCATATTTATATTAACTTTTCATGAATTTATGACTTTGTATCTATTTGTTTGGCAAGTACTACAATTCTCTTGTTGTTATCTCTTGTATCGCAAGTTACTAAGGTCATTAATTTATCGTTTGATGTTGCACTTTCTTTTGTTTTATATAATCCACGATTGATGGAATCGGAAATGAAGGCATTGAATTCATTGGAAGTATCCCAACCAGATTGTGTGAATTCCAATGAATCATTGAGATTATTTAAGTCTATATTCATAACATCAAAAATCTTGTAAGTTCTTGTACCATTTTCAGTAATGAATTCGAATGTTGGATGTTTAAGATAGTAATTCTCATCAATATAACTCATTAATGGTGTAAAAATAATATTGTTCCATTTAGAAGAATGTCCATAAATCACAACATTTTGTGAGTCAATGTTTCCATCAGCGGATACGAAGGGAATACCTGCATTGGCATATTGTTTTTCAATATTCCTTCGCACATAAAAATCATTATCGGGTGCCTGTACAATTGGTTCATAAATCACTCGATCATCAAATACCAGAATTCCAATAATATCTTTATTAGTTTGTTTCAATAAAGGTAAAGAAAGCTCCTTTTCAGAAGCTTTCTTGTCACTTGTATTGTTTTTAGCTGGTTTAGTTTCTACATAGTAGTCTGCATAATCATAAGATTTTTTTGTTCCAAACTGACTATAGAGAATTCCACCCAGTGCTGCAATGGCTGTAATCGCAAGGACTGCAGCTTTTATTTTCTTATGTTTCATACTATTTATACCCCTGTATTTGGAACAACGATACGTTCATTTTCAAAATAGTAAATGACTGTATCTGTTTCTTTATCGGCTTCTACTTTATAAGCTTTTGATTTATCAGCTAACTGATAAGAAGTAGGTGCTTTGATTTCTTTAAATTCATATTCATGACCATAGATGGCATCCGCTAATATGCCTTTTCCATCTTTGATGATATGTTTTGTAACTTTGTCATCCCCAACTTTTCTAGAATAGTAAGTACCATCATCTAAGTCTAAAAGAATTTGTTTATTTTCATCGGTTTTAACGGTTTTAATGACTTTAGAGAATTCTTCATCTTTTGAAATTTCATATTCTTCATCTTTATCATTACCAGTAATCATCAAATTACCAGAACATAACTTCGTCACAAATTCATCCGTTGTTTTGTCATATACTTCAAAGATTGCACCATTTAAGAAATGATCATGATGTTCTTTATCTACTTTATTGATTTTCAATTCTAAACGACGTTTTTCATTGTAAAGATCCATAGATACAGTCACAGCTGGTTTTGTTGTATCTTCATCATAGCTGAATGTAAAATCATGATTTTCTTCATCCAACTTATAGGCAACATTTGTTTCCAGTTCTTTAACATAGTATTCACCAACAGGAAGATCCAACTGTTCGTTATTCTTTCCATTTTCATCCAATGTTAAAATACCAACTAATCCATCACTTGGAATTAGAACTTCATCATCTAAAGTAATGTCATTTTTAGAATAGACTCCAAATACAACATCTTTATAGGCATCTTTATCATCTTCTTCAAAAGTCTTGTTGATATCTAAATTCAACTTTTGTCTTTCATTGACATAAGCCTGTTTGATTTCAACAACATCAATCATCTGACCAGCATATTCAATATCAAAATCATAACTGTTTGAATCAAGTACATATCCTGTCTGAGTAGCTGTTTCCTTGATTGTATATTTACCTAACTGTAATAAGGAAGAAGTAGTAATACCATCACCTGTAGTAAAGGTATCTACGACATCACCTTTGTTAAACCATACCGTTCCTTCAGGAGTTACAATATCTTCACGAGCTGTAATTTCATACGTAACACCAGAAAGATATTGTTCTTTGTATTCCGGTGTATATAAAGTTCCATAGTCTGTTTTTTCTTCTTTAGCACCACTTAACATTTCACCAGACTTTTCCACATAGACCTGACCCTTTTGTGTTTTGTTGTCAAAGTTCATGAAGATTTCTGTAGAAGAACCATCCACATTGATTGGAATTTCTGTATCTTTTAATACGTAGCCATAAGGGGCTTTGATTTCAACTAATTTATATTCACCAAATTTAAGAGGTGAAGGTAGGTGTACAGAACCATCTTCATCGGTTTTAAACACATCCGTTGTATATTTCTTTGGATAGGTTACTTCCTGTGTAACAAAGTTACCATCGGTATCTTTGATTTTGAATTCAACACCTGAAGCAGGAATTCGTTTACCTGTTTCAGAATCAGTCTTGTAGATTGTTAATTCGGCTTTGATTGTATCGTTATAAATGTTATAGAAATAGGTTTTATTGTTTTGATCAATTTTCACTTCAAATGGCTTTAAGGTATCGTAACCAGTAGAAGCTTGTTCTTTTACGACATACGTCCCATAAGGAAGATAATCACTGATTGCTCGTCCATCTTCATCGGTTTCTAGTGTGGATACAACTTTACCTGTAGATTTTAAGATAATATCAAACTTGAATCCTTTACCAGGCTTTTGAACATTGGACTGGAATAAACCGTATTTGTCTTTATCAATACTTTTCGCAATTTCAATACGTCCTTTAATGACTTGATCTTTGATGGTTGTACCAAAGGTAGAAGGAGTGGAATCACCAGAATCTTTTAAGGTTACGGAATTACAAGAATCATTCTTTAAATAGCCTTCAGGAGAAGTGACTTCACAAACATGAAGTGTTGTACCAACTGGATACTTTTTAGATTTTGCTTTCGATCCATTGGTAGTAATTGTTTCAAGAACATTTCCACTTGTATCTTTAATCGCAAATGTTGCTCCATTAAATGTGGCATCACCTTGTGTTTTATTACCTGTTTCCACGTCTTGTTTTTCTACTTCAATATCAGCATAACGCAATTCAAAATTCAATTTAAAATCTGGAGAAGGGTCACGTCTTGATGCTAACCAGATGACTCTTTGATAACCAGCTGATCCATAGATGACATTGACATCACGTGCACTAAAATTACGTGAGAAAGTAATGGATTTGTCATAGTTTTCAGAAGTGATGGCAACCGTTAAGTTATTGCCATCTACAGAAGCATTGATCCCATTGGCATTTGTGATGGAATAATTACCTAAGGTTCCTTTTGTATCGGTTAAAGTAACAGGACTGTTTAATCCCATTTTAACTGTCTGGTTGTTGAAAGAAGGTCTTCCTTGAGGTTGACTTCTTAAACGATTGATTTCAGCCATTTCGCCAGAAATATCATAAATGGTTGTTCCATCCAGTTCATAAGGCTGATACCATGTTCCACTGACTACTTGCCAGATCATACACTGTGTAGCTGTATAGTATTTTTCTGTTTGATGGCCTGGATAGGAATAGCCATAATAACTGATTTCCCAGATGGCCTGACGAGTTGGTTCAGATAATTCGTCCCATTTTGCGGTATCTTCATGATAATCTAAACCTTCTGTAAATAACTGCATCGGTTCAATACAGAAGACAGTCTTATCACCAACCGTCAAATAGGAAACATAATCAAATCCAAATTGATTGTTGATATGAATCATGGCATAACGACCACCAATATCTGTCATATCCAGTGTTGCTACACCATTATCTTGTGGTACTAAATCTGGAAATACATCTTTGATATTTCCTAGTTCTACAACAGAATCTAAATTTTCATCGGTAGTTGGTTCTTCAGCATGTACCGGTAATGTGTTCATCATGGAATTGAGAATCACTAATGCTGTAAGAAAGAATTTACTACCTTTCTTTAAAATGTTTTTCATCTTCATTTTCCTTTCATTCATTTTGTTGCAACAAAAAAGACGAGAAGATCTCGCCTAACTAAAACGATTCATTTTTTCATTCATCACCACCTTTATTGAATCAAACTTCCATTACTCCAAAGATTTAATCCATAGTAGGCAATACTATGATCATTTCGATATACCACCTGTACAGAATAATTCGTGATTTCTGTTTCACCAATGTACATGACTTCATTCATGTAATACACACCAGCAGCATCAGCTTCTGCTTGAGAAGAATATGTCGCAAAGTAATGATTTTGATCCAGAATCACATCACAGGCCAGTTCTTGATTCACTACACCAGGACATGCATAACTTGGCCTTGCAGGTTCTGGCGTAGGAGCTGGTTCAACTACAGGTTCTTGAACAGGTGTACTTGGCTTTTCTACAGGTTTTATTTCAGGTTCTTTGCTTGTATCTGAACTTGAAGAACTAGTTGTTGAATTATCTTTCTTTGCGGTATTTGTTTGATTACTTGAAGCTTGTTTTTTACCTTCCGAAGAAACAGAGGATTTGATTTCTGTTTTTGTAGAAGACTTAGCTTCAGCTTTTACTGAACTCGATTCTTTTGAAACTGCATCTGTTTTCTGTTCTGTTTCTGAATTCGTTGTATTTCCAACTTCTTCTAACTTTTCTGTCTCTTCACGTTTACTAGCCTTGGATTTCGATTCATTTGTGTTCACTTTTGAATCTTTTGTTGACTTAGCAACAGTAGAAACAACAGGACTAGAAGCATTGTTTTGTTGATTTACATAAACGCCAGTTCCAACACACAACAAAGAAATACAAATTCCTATTACTGATTTTTTCATACGTTTTAACCTCCAATGATCTGTTTAAAATAGTTTCTTAACTTAAACATACGTAAATATCTTTCTTATTACAAATCTGCAAATATCTATTACTACTAACTAATAACAATCATTTTTCTTCGGTAGGTAATAAGATTACTTCGGTAGGTAGGAGGGGTTTTAGGGGAGGCTGCAGTTACACGTCCTGACGCAAAGACAAACTGCCCCTCCAACAGTTTGGCTTACAAGCACACATACAAAAAAGACAATCACATTTATGATTATCGTTCCTGTTCTCGTGCTCGTTTCTTTGCCCAGTTTTCCAGCAAGCGAATCATCAAATCTTTCTTCTTGCCTGGTGTAAAGTCCTTTGGGAAATATTGATCAATCTCTTTCATTTGAAATGATAACTTTTCTCTTTGATTCGGTTTTTCTTCCGATAAAGTATCATCAATGAATTCTGTAGTAAGTTCACCATCATGGGATAATTTTTTGAATTCCTGACATTGTGCTAGAGATGGTGTTCTTTGGTTTTCAACAATCGCATTGGCTAAATCATACTGTTCGGATTGGGTTAAATACGAAAGTTCGACAGCCGGATTAAATGCGATCTTGATTTCATTTTCGTGACGGCCATCCACCATTTTCTGTAGTGGTTCAACAAGGTAGGTTAAACGAATAAATCGTTGTACTTGTCTGGCACTAAATTCTGTAGTATCTGCCAATGCAACATCACTTCTTAACTTTGTGCCAACTTGGCACGAAGTTGTCTTCTCGTAAACAGTCCCTATATCACCATTAAATTCTTTAACTGATTTACCTTGATGTTTCATGGCTTCCAGTCTCATTTTATAGGCATAACCACGTTCACTTGGATAAATGTTTTCACGTTGAATATTACTGTCAACCATTAAGATCGTTGCCTGATCATCATCCAGGTTTCGAACAATAACATTCATTTCTTTTCTTCCTAGTTGTGACAGGGCAAATTTACGCCTGTGACCAGAAATCATTTCATAAGTTCCATCTGGTTTTGGTCGTACAAGTGCAGGCATCAACATATCATTTTCTTTGATGGAATCAATAAGTTTTGCCATATCTTCATCCATCGTGACATGGAATGGATGCCCTTTAAAATCTGTAATTTTATCTATTGGGATTGTGGTAACCTTTTCTGCGCTGGCATCTTGTCTTTCTTCTTCTGTAGAAAACAAAGAGTCATAAGTTGGCAATCCCAAATCTAGTTTTGGCAATGTTGCCACCTCCTTTAAAATAGGGTGAGTTGAATACAATTGTTTAATTTACGATGATTCCAGTCATTTATTGCAAGTTCTTCATTCATTTCTGTTTGTGTCCTGGCAGAACACAAAGTGCAGCTTACATATTGGCCATAACAACCATTGATTTTCTTGTTATCCCAGTCAATACGAAGTCTTGCGATAGAGTGACAATGAGGACATCGTTTTAATCGTATTCTAGTCATTTAAGAGTGTAAAAGATTCCACAACAACAATCGTAGAATATATCTTTTTACCATCTTTTTCATAAGAGCTTATACGAAGATACCCATTGATTTCATAGGCTGTATCTTTATCTTTGTGTTTACAAAGTGCATTGGCAACTTCACCAAAGGCGATACAGTTAATAAAGTCTGTATAGGGTTTATTGTCTCTTGTACAAGCTAGAGTAAATCGGACAAAAGAATTACCTTTACTATTTTTAGATAGTTCAATATCTCTTGTCAGTGTTCCAATTAATTGGACTGAATTGTTTTTCATGTTCTTCTCCTAACGACAGTCTCTGTCTTTATGTTTTATTTTTTGTTCTGAAATGATTTCCTTGGTTAGATTGTCATAGGCCTTAGCAACTTTTGAATCCTTTGCGTAGGCATAGATACTGACTCCAGCTATGGTTGCTTCACTGGCTTTTGTAGCTTTGGGAATAATCGTATCAAAGACTCTTATGTTTTTACCAAAGCTTTCCTGAATAGTTTCAATCGTACTTTTGGCTACTGTAGTATTCATATCTACAAGCGTCATGACAATACCAGCTACTTTCAAGTTTGTGTTGATTTTACGCTGCACCTTACTTACAGTCTGAAGCAATTGAGTCATACCTTTTGCAGGAAGAAACTGTGCCTGTACTGGAATCAGTACTTCATCCGCTGCAGATAGTGCATTAATGGTAAGCATTCCTAAAGAAGGTGGACAATCAATCAAGATAAAATCATAGTCATCACGTAATGGTTCAATACAGCTGCTTAGTGTCTGTTCACGATTGATCACACTGACTAAGCGAATATCCATATCAGCAAGTTCAATGTTTGCAGGGATCACATCTACATCTTCTTTGTGTTTTAGAATCAAAGAAGAATAATTGATTTCCTTATCATTAATATACGCATCCAATAAATTAGAAACGCTGCATTCCAAAGCATCATTGGATTTCCAACCAAGGGAAGTGGTTAGATCACCCTGAGGATCAAAATCAACAATCAGTACTTTATAGCCATATCGTTCCAATCCAATCGCAACATTTGCCGTAGTTGTAGTTTTACCAACACCGCCTTTTTGATTAGTGACGGCAATTACTTTACATTTACGCATAAAAAAACTCCTTTCTACATATCCAGTGGTTAACTGGTATGTAAGAAGGAGAACACGATTTTATTTAGAATAGTATTTTTGATTTTTACTTTTAGGCTTGTCTGGAATTGTTAGTGTTAGTTTTCCTGCATCAACTAATGGTTGGATGTATTCTTTTGTAACAAAAGCGATTGTTTGTATGCCCAAATGTTCAGCAATTTCTTTTCTTGACTTCGGTGTTTTACAAAAAGAAACTAAATCATTATTTTCATCAGTACCCTTAGTTTCAGCTTTTTGCTTGCTGTATAACGTAACAACGAACTCATTTCTTTTATTTTCAAATACAGGGTCAGGCAATCCATACTCTTTCATTTCTCTACGAATTGTTGGGATTCCGGAATATCTGTTTTCTGTTTTCAATAAGAATTCAGACATTGTTGCAAGTGCAGGATTTCTAAGATCCGGTCTAGCTTTTCCTAGATCATTTACGGTCATTCTTCCATATAGACTTCCAGGACTGTGAATTTCTAAACGGTCGGTGAAGAAACAAATTTGAATGGGCGTCCCCTCTGTATAAATACTATAATCGCGATGAATTAAAGCATTTAGAATCGTTTCTCTTATGGCATTCATTGGATATTCCACTCGATCTTCTCTTTTTCCGCTATTTGGATTAATGATGGTTTGAACTTTCATGTTTCTTTTGCAAAAAGCTATGGCTTCATCTAACATTTCTGATAAAGTTCCTTCAATTCTTTTGTTATCTAAGAAACGAATTCCGTCCTCTGTAATATCACCAATTGTCTTACCAGGAACAACAATTGCAGTAATAGCTAATTGGGGAAGTAATCCTTGTGGATAAATTCCAAAGTTTAAAACAGAAGCCAATGTAGGAATGGTATTGCGTGTAATGGATAACAATTCATAGATTTGATCTTCAGATAATTTTGAAAAACCAGGACGATTTATCTTCATTTGTAGAATAAAATTATTAATATCAGTTTCTTTTAATAAAGACAAAGTAGCACGTTCAATTGGTCTTTCATCGTCATGAACATGGGCTTTAAAAGACTCAAAATTATAAATTTCATAGTCTGTCATTGGCAAATCTGCATCACCAACACGGACATAAGATCCTTTTACTTTTCCTGCTCCTGCATAATAACAAGGACGATTTGTTATATCAACAGCGGGTATTTCTGCACTGCAGATATTAACACCTTCATATTCCGTAATGGTGAAAATAGCGCGAACCTGAGGACTCATTTGATTACATTGTTCTGTTACTTTCTTTTGAAGATCTTGTAAATCGTATACCCCAACAGGTTTAAAATCTTGTGCTTCATCAAGCCCAAATACAATAATTCCACCACCATCTTGATTGGAAAAGCTTGAAAGCGTGTCATATAAGCGCTTTGGCGTTCCGCCATGAGCAGCTTTCACTTCAATTGTTTGGGATTCAGCTTTCGTACTAATAATTTGTTTAATTAAATCATTTAATTCAACGCTTAACATATTTTCTCCTTTCTACTTTTCTAATTTAATTAAATTATAACGAAAAACTTAACTAAATTCAATTAAATTAATAATTCATTTCACTAAAATTGAAATAAGTGAAGCAATCTGCTGAAAATGATTCTTACTTCACTTATTTTTTAATAACTTACATTTTTAAGAAATTCATTACTAGTTTGACCATTGTTTCTTTTTCTTCAGGTCTGGATTCTGCAATCATTAAAGTAATGGCAACAAGTGCACTGTCTGAAATAATTTGCTTTCCATCGATAATGAGATGTTTATTCTTATTTAAAAATTCAAGGAATATAGAAGCACCTATGCGTTTACAACCATCTACAAATGGATGGTCTTTTATTAAGAAGTAAAGAAGGTTTGCAGCTTTTTCTTCGATACTTGGATACAATTCAGTCCCAAAAACATTTTGGTAGATAGCCGCTAAGATTCCATTGAGTTTTCCTTCCTCTTTTTCAACACCAAATACATCTGAAAAGTTGCCATATTTCATAGAATCAATCAATTCACGACATTCTTCATAGGTTAAGCGGTATATAGAAGCTATACCATCTGGTTTTGGGATAGTTTCATGATCATAATCATCTAATAAAGTAAGTGCATTAGAATAGGCTTCAACAACACTTAATACTTCTTTCTCTTCAATATTGAGAGTGGAAGCAAGCATCCTAGATTGAATGGATACAGTCTTGTTTAATACTTCAATTCTTTTCTCATTTATTGCATATCCCTTCATCATGTAATCCTTTAATATAGAGGTAGCCCATTTACGGAAAATAATACCATTTTTAGACTTTACACGATAGCCGACAGAAATAATCATATCGAGATTATAGTATTCGACCATGTGAGTCTGGGTTTTTCCTTCAATAGCTCCATGTTGACTGGTTGTCGCAAATTTTGCGACAACCACTTCATTCGATAATTCTTCTTTCAGAGCATTATTAATATGTTTGCCAATTGTTTTAATATCTCTGCCAAATAATTGTGCTATTTGATTGCGATTAAGCCAAACCGTTTCGTCATCAGGTGATACTGTAACATCTAGTTGTAAATCGCCATTTACAAATCTAATAATTTCATTGTTCATGTGTTCTCCAATCTTTTTATATTTGAATGATTTTAATAAAGAGTTACTTTAAAGAAACTATAGCATAGTAAGCTTTATTCATCAAAATTGTAATAATTTTCTTTCCATAACCCATGTTTTAGACTACAGAAGAGTGTATTTGGGGCAAAGTAGGCATCCAAAAGAGCATCCGAACGGTTCGGATGCTGTCGGGGGCTCCAAATTTTTTCAGGCTCCGTGCCGTAGGGTTCGAATGCACGTCAAACGCTCCCAAAAATGGGGGAAAAGTGTTCGGATGACCTACGCGTATCCGAACTTTTTTGCTAATATTTTGCTAATTAGAGGGGTTCGGATGACGTCATCCGAACCATCATTCGAACCCATTTATTAGCACAAAACGGACGAAAATGAAGAATTGAAAAAGTGCTAAAAATGCCGTATTTACGGCACAATTAACACTTCACGATATCAAGCGGACAAAACATGGGTTCAACTCCTAAGCAGGAGGTCAAATTCCTAAACCGCAGGTCGAAGGTTCGACTCCTTTCGGGGGCACCATTTATTTATTAAACAAAGGGTTTTCAATACTTTGTAATCCATGTAACTAAGCGATAGAGTCTGTTGATTTTGTCGCTTTTTTCTTATCAGAAATTGGATGATTTTTACTGCTTTCTCAGACAATAGAAATTAGCTTGATTCAAATATTTTGACTGCTTCCTGCTAATAAAAATAGGCTCTCAGCTAATGTGCATCTTTTAAGAACACTTGATGAGTGGCCAAACATAAGCGTATAGAAGCATAAAACAAGACAATATGAGCAAACTCCTTTTACATAGCCAGGAAATCCTGGTATATGAGAAAGGAGTTTTTATTATGCCAAAATGTAAAGTAATCGCAGTCACAAATCAAAAGGGCGGTGTAGGTAAAACTACAACTACAGAGAATGTTGCAATTGGTTTAGCTCGAAATGGATGCAATGTATTGATTGTGGATTTTGATCCTCAGGGTGATCTTACAAGCTGTCTTGGATGGAAAAACAATGATTCATTGGAACACTCTGTTTCATCTATGCTTGATGATTATATCAATGACAATGATATTAATTATGAATCGTTAATTTTACACCATGAAGAACACGTGGACTTAATTCCGGCAAATATTGAATTAGCAGATTTTGAAATGCGTCTAGTGAGTGTAATCAACAGAGAACAGACTTTAAGTAATTGTATTGAGCCATTGAGAAATCAATACGACTACATCTTTATTGATTGTCCGCCATCATTAGGTATGTTGACGGTTAATGCTTTATCAGCAGCTGATGAAGTACTGATACCAGTACAGACGCAGTATCTTCCTGCAAAAGGAATGACTAAGTTATTACAGACGGTAGGAAAAGTTCAACGTAAGATTAATAGTAATCTAAAAATCACCGGTATTGTGATGACACTTGCGGATTTAAACACGAATCTAACAAAGAGTACAATCGAAACGATTCGAGAAAGTTTTGGAAAGAATATTCGTGTGTTTGATACAATCATTCCAAAAGCAACGAAGGCAAGTGAAGCTAGTATTTCCGGCAAGAGTATCTATGCGTATGCCAAAGACTCTAAAGTAGCTTTAGCTTATGCAAATCTTACAAAGGAATTAATCAATAATCAAAAAGTAAAGCACAAAGAAGAATTTAATAGATAGGAGAAAAAGAAAATGACAAACAATTATGTTTTATTGAACGGAAAACTCTCAAGAGATATTGAAATTTCTAAAAATGATAAGGGAAATTCTTTTGTGAAGTTTTGTTTAATTTGTACAAGGGACGGTAATAGTTCGTATTCGGATTACGTTAACTGTATCGCATTTGGAGAAATTGCGAATGCCATCTGTAGAAAAGGAGAAAAGGATACAGCTTATCATATTGAAGGAAATATCCGAACAAACTCATATGAGAAAAATGGTAAAAAGAATTATTCCACAAATGTGGTTGTAGAATCTTTTAGATTGCTGGATGCCTAGAATCAAACGATGTCCATTTTGTCATTCAACTGCTCATGTAGTAATTGATTGTAACAGTAAAAGAATCAATGGTTATTATGGTCAGTATGTTGTCTGTACGTTATGCTCTAAAAGAACAAAAACAGAACCAACATCAGATCAAGCAATTGAAGAATGGAATCATTATGTATTAAAAAAGAATATACAACTCACTTTATTTTAAAAGGAGGTGGCATACTTGCCAAAATTAGACTTAGGATTGCCAAGCTATGACTCCTTATTTTCTACGGAAGAAGAAAGACAGGAAGCCAATACCGAAAAGGTAATGACAATCCCTATAAACAAAATAAAAGATTTTGAAGGTCACCCATTTCATGTAACTATGGATGAAGATATGGCGAAGCTGATTGATTCTATCAAAGAAAACGATATGCTGATGCCTGCACTTGTACGACCAAAGCCAGATGGAACTTATGAGATGATATCTGGTCACAGACGGAAATTTGCCATGTCACAGCTAGGAAGAACAGAAATGAATGTTATCATACGAGATTTGGACGATGATCAGGCAACAATCCTGATGGTAGATTCAAATATTCAACGTGAAAACATTTATCCTAGCGAAAGAGGTTATGCCTATAAGATGCGCTTAGAAGCCATGAAACATCAAGGTAAAAAAGTGGATATTAATGTTGATGATGTTCATGTTGAATATGATAAGCCAACTTCGGCCCAAGTTGGGCCGAAGCTAATAGGAACAAGAACTAATGAGATACTTGCTGAACAATTAGGCATAAGTAAGAATCAGATAAAACGATTTATTCGTTTAACCTATCTTGTTGAACCATTGCAGGAAATGGTGGATGGACGTAATGAGAATGATATAAAAATTGCATTTAATCCCGCTGTTGAATTGTCATATTTAACGGAATCAGAACAATTTGATTTGGTGAATGCGATTATTGAAAATCAAAGGACTCCATCATTAGCTCAATGTCAGGAATTCAAGAGATTAAGCCATGATGGTGAGCTTACTGCAGACTTTATTGAAGATACTCTTTCTGAGGAAAAACCAAACCAAAGAGAAAAGCTATCTTTTCAAATGAAGGAAATTGATAAATATTTTCCCAAGGAGTACACACCAGGCAAGAAGAAGGATTTGATGATCCACTTGCTGGAAAGCTGGGCAAAGAAAAGATCACGAGAACAAGAGCGATAATTGAAAGTAGAAATTGCTTTGTTCGTACATGTGATTGTTCCAAACTGTTGGAGGGGCAGTTTGTCTTTGCGTGGCGAGGTGTGACTGTTACCTCCCCTAAAACCCCTCCTACCTACCGAAAGAATCTAATTACCTACCGAAAAAGAAAAAATGTTTGTTATCTAGTAGGAATTAATATTTGTATGTTGGTAAATAAAATTTATATTGAGTATTTTTAAATAGAGAGATGTTATTAAGAAATACAAGTGGAGGTAAATCAAATGAAGAAGTTAATTATTTCAGTGATTAGTACTGTGATGATGATTGGAGCAGGAGTAGCATTTAAATCAAATCAAGATATTTCTGTTCCCACTGTGGAAAAGTCTTCTAAGGAAACAACGAGTGTTGAAAAGAAGAAATTTAAAGTTAGTAAACATGAAGATGTTGACAAAAAGGAATCAAAAACAAATGAAATTCAGGTTAAGGAAGAAAACACAGCCAATAAAAGTGATTCAAAAAAAGAGAGCGTTTCTTCTGGTACAAGAAAACAAGATACTCAAAGTAACGATACTTCAAAGAGTAGTGAGAAATCTGATACAAAAGTAATTGATTCTGGTAATAACAATTCTTCAACTAAGAAGGATTTAGAACAACCAACTACCTCAAAAGAAGAAACTGTTGTTGAACCAACACCTGCACCAGAAACAGTACAACCAATTTATGCATGTCCACAAGGAGTTGATCAAAATGTTTCCTGTGATGTGATTTTAGATAGTAACTTCTATTATGCAACATATGGTTCTATGCCTGAAGCAGAGTCAGCAGGTGAATACTATTTGAATGATGTGATGTACATTGGAAATGCCGAAATAACAAATTATTCAGTGCAGCCTGTATATCGAAATGATCATAGTATTGCCTATTACGGATTAAATCTTTGGAGCAATGGAAGTTTGATTCAATAAAAAAGGTCTATGAGAAAAAATCATTTAATTTGTATCTTATTAGTAAAAAGGATATATTATAACTGAAGAGTCGGTATGGAGACTATAAACCCATGCCATTGGTCGGAACAAAGACCTAAAATTTGTTCCAGTGCAGAGAAAACTGCTAAACATCTTAAAAGGCGAGTAATCGCCTTTTAATTTTAGAAGGAGAGTATTGAATGAATAATATTTCATTTAAACAATGGAAATGAAGAAATATTATCTTATTATCATAAATTTTATATCTGATTTTTGATTATCCGCATAAACACTATACTTTCAAACATT
>ERZ773144.1643-NODE-1643-length-19605-cov-6.159642_pt1 | contig 19605 bp, 11 predicted proteins | sample MGYA00580849_ERZ773144 | MGnify/ENA primary metagenome ERZ773144 (study PRJEB29015, sample SAMEA2737861) | human gut metagenome | biome: human gut; feature: human-associated habitat; material: faeces | place: China | collected 2012 ...
CCTATGAAAGGCGCGGTAGTTACAGAAAACACCAGGTAGATACTGTAAAGAAGGTAAGTAAATATTTATCTAAGAATTTAGTTTGAATTATTGGTATATAATGAAAAGCTTTCAAAAATAAAATATAAACTAAAAAAGAAATATACAAATTAAAAATATCGAATAATGTATACAAATTGTATGTTTTAAATAATTTTTGATATTGACAAGTGAATAAAATGAAGATATATATTATATTAATAAGAATCTTTAAAATTAGAAAATTTTATTGAAAGGTGGGAAGAGATGAAAAAAATAATAATATTATTTTTTATTTTTAGAAACTTTGTTTTTTCTGCACAAAATGCAATGATTAGAGAAACAATAAATAAAAATCAGGAAATAAATAGAGAGGAAAGAAGGAGAAAAGAAGAAAGTATTGAGAAATTTGAAAGAGAAGGAAGTTTTGATGAAAAATATCCTAAAAATATAATCGAGAGCAGTGATGATGATATTGGAAGTGAAATAAGAGAAATATATATTTATGGAAATACTATCCTCGCCAAGAAAAGTATAGATAAATTAAAAAACGGATATCTTGGAAAAAAAGGCGGCAAAAATATATTAAATTTTGTTAAAGAATTAGAAAATCTCTATTTAGAAAAAGGGTACATTGCAGCAAGAGTTAAAATTGATATGGAAAATTCAGATTTTAAAAAGGGAAAGGTCATCTGTGTAATAATAGAAGGACACATAGAGGAGATTAAAATAGAGGGAGAAAAGGATGAGATAAGAACATTTACTTCATTTCCTATAAAAAAAGGAGATGTTCTTAATATGAAGGATCTTGATCAAGGAATAGAAAATCTGAACTCAATATCAGCTAATAATGCCAAATTAGATATAGCAGCTGGAGAAAGTTTAGGAGGAAGTATAATAAAAGTTAAAAATGAGAAAAGTAAAAAAATATCTGGGACAATAAATTATAACAATCTTGGGCAAAAAAGTACTGGAACAGAGAGAATGAAAGTAGCTGTAACAATAGAAGATTTTTTAGGAATAAATGATTCTTTCAGCAGCAGTTATCAAAGAAAACTAGGAAGAAAAAGAAAGTATAAAGATTCAGAAAATTTTTCTTTTTACTATAGAGTTCCATTTAAATACTGGGATTTTTCTATTATTAAAGATCAATCAGAATATATTACTCCTATAAAAGCTATAGGATATGATTATAAATCCAGAGGAATTTCTAAAAATATGAATTACTCTGTAAGGAGAATATTACAAAGAAATGATACAGGAAAAACAAGTATAGGTATGACATTGACTAATAAAGAAAGTAAAAATTATATAGATGATACTATGCTTGTCATGAGTTCCAGAAAGCTTTCTGTGTTAAAAGTTGATATAGGACATCAAAGAAGGATCTTTAATGGAATGTTTTCAGGAGAAATTGCGTATCATGAAGGATTGAAAAGATTTGGAGCTGAAAGAGATGATTGGGAATATAAAGATTCAACAAGTCCTAAGGCACAATTCCAGAAATATACTATGGATTTAAATTGGTATAAACCTTTCAGAATAAGAGAGCAGAATTTTTCATATAAATTTAGTTTCAGCGGACAGTATTCTGACGATATTCTTTATTCTTCAGAAAAAATGAGTATTGGAGATGATACTACTGTAAGAGGATTTAAAGAAAATTCTATAATGGGGGATAAAGGAATTTATATAAGAAATGAAATTGCATATAGTTATAAATTTATAGAACCATTTATAGCTTATGATACTGGGCGGGTAAAGGATGTAGCAAAAGATGACTACTATAAAAAATATGGTTCAGAAATAAGTGGGGCTGCAATAGGGATAAGAATATACTTTCGACATTTTACTGCAAGTGTAACATATTCTAAACCTGTTAATGCTCCAAGTTATATAAATAAAAATAAACAGGAGATATATATTAGCTTGTCATGTATATTTTAAAATTGGGGAGGGATATGATTTATGAAAAATACATTTTTAAGAAAATTTTTAATTTATACTTATATATTTTTTAGTATATTTACTCGACCTATAACAGCAGCTTCTATTGTAGTTGATAAAAATAAAAATCAACAGTTGAATTTAGATAAGGCAGCAAATGGGAAAACAGTTGTTAATATAAATGTACCTAATAAAAGTGGAATGTCTCATAACTTTTTTAAGGAATATAACGTAGAAAAAGAGGGTTTGATTTTAAATAATAGCAATAAAAATTCAGAAAAAACTCAATTAGCTGGATTTATCAATGGAAATCCTAATCTGACAAATAAAAAAGCGGCTGATACAATTTTAGCAGAAATTACAGGAACAAGCAGGTCTAGGCTAGAGGGATTTACAGAAATTGCAGGAAAGCAGGCTAATTTTATTTTGGCTAATCCAAATGGAATATACGTAAATGGAGCTGGATTTATAAATACCCCAAGAGCAATATTGACAACAGGAAAAACAATATTGGATAAATTTGGAGAATTAAAAGGTTTTGATGTAGATGATGGAACAATAGTTATTGGCAGTTCAGGAATAGATGTAAGGAATCTTACAAAGTTTGATATCATATCAAGAACAGCAGAATTGAATGGAGCAGTATATGGTGGAGATGAAGTTAATGTAGTTCTTGGGAGAAATGAGTATGATCTGGCTTCGGAAAGTGCAGTGACAAAGGGAGAAACAGGAGAAGAAAAACCTAAAATAGCTTTAGATGGAAAAGCTTTAGGGTCACTTTATGCTGGAAGAATATATATTCACAGCAGTGAAAAAGGAGTAGGAGTAAACAGTCAATCAACTATTCTGGCAGATGCAGGAGATGTTGTAATAGATGCAGATGGTGATCTTGTTTTAAAAGATGTGCAGGCAAAGAGAGATATTAATTTAAAATCAGAAAATTTAACTTTGAAAGAGAAAGCTGTATCTGAAAGAAATATAAAAGCAACTGGAAAAGAAATAGTCAATTTAGGAACTTTATCAGCAAATCAAGATATAGTTTTAAAAGGAAAGAATCTGAAAAATAAAAAAGACATTACAGCTCAAAATACAAATATAGAAGTTGATGTAATTGAAAATTCAGGAACTATTTATAGTGAAAAAAGCTTAAATTTAATCAGTAAGAAAGTAGAAAATAAAGCTATAATTGCAGGAAATAAACTTAATACAGAATCTGATAAAATAATGAACTCAGGAACAGTGCTTGGAGATATTGTCAGTATGAAAAGTATAGATACTGATAATGTTGGAACAATAACTGGAGAAAATAGTGTAGATATTAATTCAAATATCAAAAATAGCGGGAATATAAAAGGAAAAAATAAAGTCGAAATTACTGGAGAGGTAAATAATACTAAAAATATAAAATCAGAAAAAGAGTTGCTAATATCTGGAAATTTAAATAATCAAGGATATATCTATGGAATGGACTCTAAATTAAATGGAGAAATAATAAATGCTGGAAATATTTTATCTTTGAGAAATATGAATATTTCTGGAAACATAAACAATTCTAATAACCTTGCCAGTGGAGATAAATTGATATTAATTAGTGAAAATCTTGAAAATACTGGAAATATTTCATCTGAGATTATTGAGCTAACTGGAAATAATCTGAATAACTTTAATTCAATTACAGGAAAAAATATCCAATTAAATATTGATGATATAATTAATAATGAAACTATCTATGCAGAGAATTTTTTAGGTGTTGTAGGAAATAATTTAAAAAATAATAAGCTTATTCAAAGTTTAGGAAGTATGAGTATTATTTCACAAAGTATAGATAATAGTGGAGATTTATTTGTTAAGGGAGATATAACATTAAAAGCTGATGATATAATAAATACTGGAAAAGTAATATCAGAAGGAGCTGGAAAATTTGAAGCAAAAAATTATCTGATTAATAATAACATAATACAGGGAAATACATTAAAATTAAAAAATATAGAAAATACTGGAAAGTTGTCATCAGAAAAAAATATAGAAGCTGAAACTATAGAAAATAGTGGAACAGTAACAGCTTTAGAAAATATAGAATCAGATACTTTAAAAAATGAGATTTCTGGGAAAATAGTATCTGGTAATGGAATAAATGTAAAAGAATCATTGGAAAATGCTGGAATTTTATCTGCAAAGGGAAATTTAACAGGAACAAATATAAAAAATAGTGGAAACCTGCTATCTGACAAGGATATTTCATTAAAGGAGTTAAGAGAAAATAGTGGAGCAATAGAAGGAAATAATATTAATATATTAAATATCGAAGATGTTAATAATGATTCTGGAGAAATAAAAGTTTTTAATGAAGAATCGCAAATTAATATTACTGCTTCTAATTTGACAAATAATGCAGGAAAAATTCAATCACAAGGAAAATTGGCATTAAATATTAATAATGATTTGGTATTAGCTGGGTCAGTAATAGGAAATAAAGAATTAAATATTAATGCGAAGTCTTTGACATCAAATGCTGATATAGAAAATAATGGAAATATCATTCTTCAATTAGAAAATGATTTTGTAAATAATAAGAAATTTGTAAGTGGAGAGAACATTGAAATAACAGCAGAAAATCTAACAAATAGTGGAACATTAGGAAGTGTGAAAGGATTCTTTGCAAATATTTTAGGAAAATTAAATAATCTAAAAGATATAGTTTTAGGATCAGGGAAGAATGAGATTGTATCTGGTAATGAAATAAAGAATGAAGGATTTATAACTTCGCAAGGAAATTTGATTTTAAATTCTGAGAATTTAGCTAACTTTGGACAGATAGCTTCAGGAGAAGGGTTAGACATAAATTTAAGTGGAAATCTAACTAACAATATAGATTCTTTAATATATTCCAATGATAATATGAATATCAATGCAACTGGGGATATATTAAATGAAAAAGGAGAAATTTATTCAGGAAATAATATAACAATTACAAGTGAAGGAAATGTAAAAAATGCAATAGGAGATATAGAAAGTATTGGAAATATGTCAATCACTGCTTCTCAAATGGAAAATATAGGAGAAGTTATAGGGTCACATTCGATAGTATATGTATCAGGAGGCAATTTAAATTTAGATGCAAGTATGGTAAATAAAACTAAACTTAATGCTAAAAGTGTTGAATTGATGAATAGATTATATAATGAACACATCAAAGGTGGTAAATGGACATGGTTTCATGATGGCGGAGGAGTATATCTTTATGGAGGAGAGAAAGTTGTAAGCGACTATACAAGTAATCTTTCTTATCTGACAGCTGGAAAAAATCTGACTTTAAATATTAAAAATGATATTACCAACAGAGAAGGAAATATTTTAGTAGGAAATGATATAAACATTGATGCTCAAAATTTAACAAATGAAAACTTTCTTAAGGAAATTACAACAAAAGCTGAATGGAGAAGAGATTATGAACTTCATGGGGCAGCTATGTATACATTGGGAAAGAAAACTTATTACTACAATGGACAAATATATAACCATAATAGAGATAAAGGAAATGTAATAATAAAAGATGATATTACATGGAAAGTTGGTTCAGATAAAGCTACAAAAATATCAGCTGGAGGAAGTCTTAATATAAATGCCAACAAAGTTGGAAATGGTGTCCTTGCAAATGATAAACATACAGCAAATAAGAAAAATGTAAATGCTGGAGAAGTTTCATTAAATGAAAATAATATTCAAAAGACAGGAACAATAGAAACTGAAGAGTACATAAAGATTCCAAAGGGAGATAAGGGACTTTTTAAAGTTAATGAAGAATTTACAGAAAAGGAAATGTTTGAAATAAATACTGAAAAAAATCTGGTTAATAACAACAGCAAACCTGGATTTTCATATTTCATAGAAACAAATGTAAAATTTGTGGATAAGGGAATGTTTTTAGGTTCAGACTATTTCTTTGATAAAATTAATTTTAATCCTGAAGAGGAGATAAGACTTTTAGGAGATGAATTTTTTGAAACAAAATTTGTCAATAGAGCTATACTAGAAAGTACAGGGGCAAGATACTTAAATGGAGCTACAAATGATAAAGAGCAGATGCAGATTCTTTATGATAACTCTGTTAAAGCTATGGAAGATATGAATTTATCAATAGGAACATCTTTAACAGCAGAGCAGATAAATAATCTGAAAGAAGACATCATCTGGTATGTGGAAGAGGAAGTAAACGGAGTAAAAGTTCTTGTGCCTAAAGTATATCTATCTAAAGAAACTTTAGCTTCATTAGGAGATAATCAAAGTGGTCTGTATGCTGGAGAATCACTAAATATTTCAGCTGTAACAGTAAATAATACTGGTAAAATACAATCAACTGGAAATGTCACTATAAATACCGATGAATTATTAAATAAATCAGTATTGGGAGACTATAAGGCAGGAATCAAAGGAAATAATATAAACATAGTGTCTGTAGGAGATATAAGCAATATTGGAGCTGAAATTAATGCTGAAAATGATTTGAATCTGGAATCTTTAAAGGGGAATATTGCAAACAAGACTATATACAGAGAAAATGTACTTGGTGGCAAGAAGACTGTTTCCAGAGTGGAAAATACAGCTTCTATGACAGGAGGCAATATAAATATTAACGCTGCTGAAAATTTTGAGAATACAGGGGCATTAGTAAAGGCAGAAGATAATTTAAATATCAATGCTAAAGATATAAATTTAGATACAGTAGAAATATATAATTATGAAAAAATAGGTGGAGGTAAAAATTATACTATTACTGAAAGCAATAAAAACTTTGGTGGAAGTATAGAAGGAAATAATGTAACTCTTAATGCAGAAAAAAATATAAATGTCAAAGGTTCAAATGTTATAGCTGAAAATAATCTCAATGCAGCAGCAGGAGAAAATATAAATATAACAGCATCAGTAGATACAGATTATTATGAGAAACAGAAGAGCAAAAAGAAAAGCTTTGGAAGAAGCAAAGCAAGTTTAGATATGAAATACAGTGAAAATATAAATGAGAGTAATTTTGTTTCTGGAAATGAAATGAATATTAGTGCAGGAAATAATATTAATGTAATAGGAAGTAATGTTATGAGTGAAAATACTCTTAGTATGGAAGCTGAAAATAATATAGTTGTATCTTCTGCTCTTAAAGGCAGTGCAGAAAACCATCAAAGTGTAAAAACAGGTTTCTTAGGTCTATCAGGAAAATTTAAAAAAGATAAAGAAATCACTTATACAAATGTTGGTTCATATGTTGGAGCAGTGGAAAAAGTAGATATTAAAGCAGGAAAAGATGTTACTGTTCTTGCTTCACAAGTAGAATCAGGAAAAGATATTAATATTACAGCAGGTCAGAACGTCAATATTATTGCTGGAGATGATATCACTGAAAAAGAAAGTGAAAGGCATAAAACAAAGACAAGTATTTTTGGAGGTATCAAAGATCTAAATCTTGAAATAGGATTAAAAACAGAGATGTCAAAAAATAAAAATACAAGTCTGGATACAAAAGTAACTGGAAGCACTATTTCTGGCGGAGGAGATATAAATATAGCTTTAGGAAAAGATGTTAATATCGAAGCAAGTAATATTGAAGGAAAAAATACAAATATTCATGCTGGAAATGAGCTAAATATCACTGGTCGTGATGAGATTCATAAGAGCAGTATAAAAAATGAAAAAGGTGAGATAAAAGTAACAGCAGGGATTAATCTCGGAGGAATAAAAGATACTATTGATTCTGTTGTTAATATGGTTACAGGAATAAAAGATGTTCCTAAAGCAGCAGGAGCAATAAAAGACTTGGCAAGTGGAAAAGATATAAATGAATCTCTTGAAGGAAGAGAAGATTCATTGAACGCCTTAAATAACTGGATAAACGGTCCATCAGATGGTGGGGTAAGTGCAGGAATATATGCTGGTGTAGAAATATCAAAAGACAAGTCAAAAACAAATACTGTCAATACTGTTGGAAGCAGTATAAATAGTGAAAAAGATGTAAATCTAAAAACAGATAAAGGAGATATGAATTTTTCAGGAACAGATATTTATGCTGGAAATGATATAAATATTGATTCAGGAAAAGATATTAATATATTAAGTGGAAAAGATAAATCAGAAAGTGAAAATTCTTCTGAATCAATAAATGGGCAATTAAACATATTAACTGGACAGATTTCTGGTGGAATATCAGCAGGTAAAGGAGAAAGTAAAGATGAAAGTAATAAAAATTCTAACTTCTATGCTGAAAATGATGTAAATATATCAGGAAAAGATTTAACTATAAAAGGTGGAAATATAGAGGGCGAACATGTTAAAATTGATGTAGAAAACCTTCTTGTTGAAAGTGTTCAGGACAAATCATCTTCAACAGATAAAAGCTTCAATATTCATGGAAGTTCAGACAATCAAAATAATACATCAACAGGAGCAGGATTGACATATGGAAAATATGACAAAGAATGGGTAACAGACCAAAGCTCAATCATAGGAAGAGAAAACAGTGATATAAAAGTTGAAGGAAATACTCATTTAGAAGGAGGACTTTTAGGAGGAAAAGATACTACACTCACAACAGGAACATTGACTTACAATGATATCAATGATCATGAAAAGGGAACAAATATAGGAATAAGTGGAGATATATCTGGAAGCACTAAAAGTGAAAATGAATCAAATCAAAAAACTGTAGAAGGAAGCTATAGTGCAGTGGATAGAGAGCAGATAACTCATGCTACAGTAGGAGATGGAACAATAATAGTAAATGGACAAGAAGAGAATCCAGAAGGACTGAACAGAGATGAAAGCAAGGCACAAGAGATAACAAAAGATGTGACTGTTGATGAAATTAATGTTAAGTATGACAGTGAAAGAAGAGAATGGAAAGATGTTAAAAAAATAATGTCTGAACATGGTGCTGAACTTGATGGAACATTTAAGCAAATATTTGAATCATTAGGAAAAGAATATAAATATAATTTATCTGAAGATTTTGAAACTGTATGGAATGAATTAGAATTAATAGTTGGAAAAGATTTAAAACAAGATATACTGGGAATAATACCAACTGAAAGAAACTTTGGTGGAATATATGATCAGCCAATACTTAAAGCAGATGCAGAACTCATAACAATAGAGATAACACCAACTCATGAAAAGGAATTAGGAGAAGGTGAAAATATAACTGTGAACGCTAAAGTTTCATCATTAGATGGAAAAGATATTGATAAGCTTGACTTTGGAAATGGAATATTAAACTTTAAAGATGATATTCAGATGTCAAGTGCAAACCAAGCGCTGACTAAGGAACAGCGTGAAGCTTTAGGAAGAGGAGAAACTGTAACTATAACTACATGGTATAATCCATCTCATGGAGCAATTGCAGATGCTGCTGAAACATTGATTGATGTGGTAGGTTTTTATTCAGGAGGTAAAGTAGGAACAGGAAACTCTAAAAAATTAGCAGAAGAAATAAGAAAAAATCCTAACTTATTAAATGATTATACAGCTCACAGCCAAGGAACAGCAATAGCAGGGAATGCTATTATGGATTTGATAAATAGTGGAGATGGAGAATTACTAAGAGGTAAAAAAATAACATTTAATGGAAGTCCATTACATATGAAAAAAGTGGAAGAATTATCAAAAGAATATGGATTTGAATTTGAACATCATGATAATATAGGTGATTTAGTAACAATAGTTCTAGGAATGAATAAACCTAACACAAATAAAACTGGGCATATAAATTCAGAAGATGCTTATGGTTCAGGATATACTAAAACTATGGAATGGGAAAATGGAAAATATGTAGAAAAAATAGAAAAAAGTGATTTTCACAATGTAACAGAAGTAAAAACATTAAATGGAAAGGCAGCATCTTCGAAAATTAATCAACAAATTCAAAAAATAAAGGAAAAAATATTCAATAAAAAGAAAGGAGAGTAGCTAATGAAAAAGTTATTATTAATATGTATATTGTTAATTTCAACAGGTTGTGCAGGACTATATACAGATGTCAGGTATAGAATAAGAGATGTAGAAGAAGGGTATAAATTTGGAAATAACAATACAGTAGATTTAACAAAACCAATTGAAAAAAACAATAAAAAAATAGGAAAAATATATTTAGATATTGAAATATCAACCTATGAAACACTAAATAATGGTGAAAACATACTTGTAATTAGAAGTGGAAAAGCTCCTAATTATCCTTATGAAAAAATTGATTTTGAAGAAAAGGAGAAATATAATTACATTGAACTTCTGGAAGGGGTAACAATTATTAAAAAAGATGGAGAAAAGATAAAAATAGGAGAAGATAAGATAAGATATACATATAAAGAAAATCCTGCTGCATCAATAAAAAGAGCAATGATATATATTCCAGAAACTCTATCAGGACCAATAGTAATAGAGTTAGGAAAAATAAAGATAGATGGAAAAGAATATAAAACTCCAAAGATATATATGCAGAAGTATAAAAAAACAGAAAGTTTAAGTTTAATGAGAGATATTTTAAATGAGGGAGGAGAACAATTTGGACCATTATACCATAGTGAAAAATGGGTAGATGATTAATAACTTAAAGGCAGTCTAAAGAAATTTAGGCTGCTCATTAAGAGATTAAGAGCAAAATCCAGAGGTGAAATTTCATTAAATATAATTGTATCTGCTGGAATAAATAAAAGTAAATCAGAATCACATTCATCTAATGAAAGCAGTGTAAAAAATAAACTGGAATCTGGTGGAGATATAAATATCAGTTCATCAGAAGGAAGTGTATTGATAGAAGGAACTGATATCAAAACAGAGAAAGATTTGAACTTGAAAGCAGAGAAAGATATAATCGTTCAATCTTCAAAAGATGAATATAACTATTCTAGTAAATCTTCATCTAGTGGAATAAGTGCTGATTTAAATATTTCAACAGATCCAAGTACTATTTTAGGTGGAGTGACTGTATCTCAAAACAAAGGAAAAGGAAAGGGAGAAGGGACAACAAATGTAAATTCTAAATTTGAGGTAGGAGGAACTCATAGAGCAGAAGCAGGGGAAACAGTAAAATATGATGGAGCAAATATAGAAGCAGGAAGAGTAGAGATAAAAGGAGAAGAGGTAATAATCTCATCTTCTAAAGATACAGGAACATCAAAATCAGAAAATAAAGGTGGAAGCATCAAATTTACTCCATTGCCTTCAGAATTAAATATAAATTACAATAAAGGAAAAGGAGAAAAAGACTGGGTAAGCGATCAGACAAGCATAATAGCAAAAGAAGGGGGAACAATAGAAAGTAAAGACTTCACAAATAGTGGAGCAGTGATAGGGTCTGAAAGCGAAGAAAATAAACTGATAGTAAAAGCTGACAACGTAACAGTAGAACATCTGAAAGATAAAGATAAAAATAAAGTCAGTGGCGGTGGAATCAACATAAAAGGAGCAGGAGTACCAGATGTCTCAATAATAACAGGAGGACAAGATAAGAGACAGGATACAAATGCAACAGCAGTAAATACAGAATTTGTAGTAAAAGGAGAAGAGAAAACTGCTGAGGAATTAGGATTCAATACTGACATAAATAAAGCGCAGGAAATAACAAAAGATGAAGACAGAGTATTGGATGTAGACCTACATACTGATCTTTTGAATAAAGCAGAAAGAGATAAGATAGCAGAAGCTGGAGATTATCTGGAAGCAATTTATGAAGGAATAACAGATTCAGGAGTAGGAGGAAAAAATAATACAATTAAAGAAAAAATATATGGAAATATATTGAAAAAAACAGCAGAGAAATATCCAGGATTAGTAAAACTTGATGAAAAAGTACTGGATGAAAATGGAGAAATACTGGCTGATAAATTAAATGAAAAAGGAAATAGAACAAAAGATTTGTTAGATTTTTTTGCATTAAATGTAGGATATGAAGGAGAAACACCAGAAATACTAATTGGGGATCTTCCACCAGGGCAGGAAGCTTTTGCAGCACCAGATCATAATACAATAGTAATAGATAGAAAAGTACTAGCATCAGCAGATTCGGATAAAGTATTAAGCTTATTAGCACATGAACTTGGACATTTTAATAGTTATGACACAAATACAGAAAGCACAGCAAAAAGAATGGAGAATACAGTATCAGGAGCAGTAAGCCAAAAAGAACCAACAGCAGAGTATGAAGAAAACTTCCAAAAGAAATATGCAGGAAAAGATATAAGTGGAAGTGAGGCTCAGAAGATAATAGATGGTATTTCTGAGGAAAGTAAAGAAAATTCAACTACAGGATACAATATAAATGTAGGGGCAAGTTTTGGTGGAAGAGTAGGAACAGGAGTTTCAAGATATGTAACTAGAGATTACAAAAATGATAAAGTCACAGTATTTCATACACTAGATGGTGCTCTTCAAATAACAAATCCTGATTTGGATACTTCTTTGGGATTTTCATTCTTTCCTTTTGTTAAAGATCCAACAATTCTAGAGGGAAGAGCACATAGTATAGGAGTAAGTTTTAAAATTCCTTACCTAGAAGTTGTAGGAGGAGGATTTGATATTATTTATAATACAAATAATGAATGGTTAGGAGTAAAGGTTTCTATTGGAAAAAGTTTCTATCCTTTTGGAGTTCGTGCAAGTATAGCAGACGGTGCTACTATAATAAAAAAAGAAAAACTTACATTTTATGAGTATAACAAAAAATATCATCCAAGAGGAGGTAAAAATGGATATTAATATAAAAAAAAATAATACTGAAACTATTATTTTAAAAACAGTTAAGGAGGAAAAAAAGAAGCACATAAAAATATGGATATGTATATACACCCTTATAACTATTTTTGTACAATATAGTATACTGAAAACATTAAAAATTAAAAGAATACCACTTTTTACATTTGAGAGCATACCATTACAATTATTTGTACAAGTATTATTGAGTTTTCCAATTTTTTTAGGCTATAATATAGAGCTCGTAAAATATTGGGATGAGTTTATTATTATTGATAATTTAAAGATTACTCTACAATCAAAAGATGGAGAGTATTTAAAAAGTAAATCAGAATTTCTGATTAAAGATATAATAAAAATCTATATAAAAAAAAGAGAGGAAATTTTTAAATACGATCGCCACTATAAAGAAGAAGATTATAAAATAATAAAAATAGAAACAAAAGAAAAAATTTATTGTTGGGGCTATGACATCCAAATAGAAGAAGCTAAAAGAGTGCTAAATATATTAAATAATATTATTAATAAAAGCTAATATTTTATAGGTAGCTCAATTTATCCTTTTGTAAATGATATTGAAATATTACTGGTAGAGTTAAAGCACTAGGAATTACAGTCCTATTCCTAGACTAGAAGAATTTAGTGGAGGAGGAAAATTAGTATTTGATACTAATAATAATCTTTTAGGAGTAGGGTTTATTATAGGGAAATCGCAAGTTCCTGTAGATGTATTTGGAGGATTTACTTATGGTTCTAAAATAATTTATAAAAAAGAATATACTATATATGAGTATTTTAAGAAAACAAAATCAAGAGGAGGAAGAAATAAATGGTAATTAAAATAGAAAATTTAAATACTTGTATAAAAATAAGTAAAATTGCAGAGGATGATTATATAAAATATAAAAATAAAATGAAATTACTTTATAGCGTACTGACTTTATTTGTGCAGTATAAACTTTATAAATTATATTTTTTTTCATTTTAGTAATTTTTCTTATGAAGTTTTAATGTTTATGTTATTTGTGCAGCTAGGACTACAATAATATTTTATTCATTATATAGAGGTAATTTACATACACATTTTAATGAATTTATATTTTTAAATATTGATAAGATTATTTTACAAATTAAAGAATATGATTACATAAAAAATGAAATAACAATCTTTCCAAATGATATTTTAAGAATATATATAAAAAAAGAGAAGAGGTTTTTAGATATAGTAATAAAATTCCTGATGAAGAATATATGCTAATAAAATTTGAAACAAAAAAACAAATTTTTCATGGGGATTTAAAATACCAATAGAAGATGCTAAAAATATAATAGATGAATACTTGAATAAAAAATGAAATTTCTCAAGTGCAAATATTCTTATAATATATTTTTTCTTGAAGTTAGAGTGGAAATTATTGCTAAAAATATAGCAAAAAGATGAATATAAATTAAAATATATTATAGAAATAAAAAATAATTTGGTAGAGGAAGGATTGTTTTGATTGAATTTGATATTTTATGGGTGACTCAATTTATTTGAGTCACTTAATGAAATAGAAAGGGCCAATAAATGAAAATAGCTTATAAAAATATTGAAAAAAATTTAATAATAATTAAAACTTCTAATGAAGAACTAAAAAAAATAAAAAACAAAAAAGTATTTGGATATATATTTATTTCTCTTTTTAACTTATATTTTTGGGGAAAATTAATTTATGAAGGAAATATATTGATTGCTTTTATCACATATATTTTAATGGAGTTACTATTTGCAGGATTTATAGGAGGACTTTACAATCAAATAAAATATAAATATTGTGATGAAATTTTAATATTATCTCACGATAATATAGAGATAAGATATATTTTGGAGGATAAATTATTATACTCTAAAAAAATTGATTATGAGAAAATAATAAGAATCTATACCAAGGTAGATCATCGTAATCCTTATCTTAGGGGAGGAACTAAAAAAGCAGATAATATAGTATTGAGTGAATATTTTGAAAATATCAGATCTTTAAAAATAAAAGTTTCTTCAAATGAAATATATACTTGGGGAAGTGAAGTTAAAGAGCAAGAAATATATGAGATTTTATTAGTTATCAATGATTATATAAAAAATATAAAGGAAGAGAAAATTAAATGATAATTATAAAAAAGGAAAATATAATATTCATTAAAAAAAACAAACAATAAAACAATATTTGTAGTTGTAATGATATATTTTTTTTCAATAGTGTTTTTATTTTTATTATCCTATATTTTTATGGGAAGTGAAAATGCAGTGGCTTTTTTAAAAATTTTTCTAAAACTATTGCTTTTAGGTTTTGTAACTAATAAATTAACTTTAACAGCAGATGAAAATTTAGAAATAACCAAGGATAAGATTGTTTTAAAATTTGGAGCATTGGGTTTAACTTTAAAAAAATATGAATTACCAAATGATGCTAGAGTAATAATTAAATATGATGATTCTTTGAAAACAGTAATAAATACAATATTTGTTCCAAATACAATTTGGCGTCCAGGAAAGTTGAGAAGAATGAAATTGATTTATGAAAGTAAGGAGTATGCCTATGGTTTTGTACTAACTCCTAAGGAGTTTAGTGAAATAAAAAGCTTAGTATTAGATCAAAGGAAATAAAAAAATTAATATTTTACAGGTGACTCAATTAATTTGAGCCACTCAATAAAATACTAAAATATGGATGAATAAGTAATAAATTTAGAATTTGAAATAATTAGAGAAAATAGGAGATTTGGTAGAAGCAATAATTAATTCAAATGATGGTGGAATATTTAATACATATAAAGAAAATAGATATGGGAATCTATTAAATGACTATATAAAAAAATCAGGAGTATCAGGACTATTTCTTGATGAAAAAATATCATTAGAAGAAAAAAGAATGGCATTGACAGACTTAGTAGAAGGATTCTTAAAGGACAGAAAATATACAGGACCAATGCCAGAAATACATATAGGAGAAAAATCCTTTGCAGTAGACAGCAGTAAAGGTTATGGAACAGAAGATAGTAAAAATGGAAAAGAAATAATCTTTATAAGTCAAGATTCCTTAAATAGTCCAGATGTATTACAAAAACTAGGACATGAATTAGGTCATTTAGTAAAATATGATAAAGATGAAAAGACAGCAGAAAATATAGGAAGCAAGATAGAAAATATAAAACCAGAAGAAGAAAAAGATTATAATGAATATCTGGCTTCAATAAAAGATAAGTATAAGGATCTGCCAAGTCTGGAAGAATCAAAAGAGCTAGAAAATAGAATTCCTGATGAATATAAAGAAAAATTAGTTGGAGTGGATGATGTAATTATAATAACTGGACTTACAGTAGTGGGTGCAGCAGTTTGGGAATATACACAAACACCAGAGTTTAAAGAAAGCGTAAAACAAGCATGGTTAAAATCTCAAGAAAAACTTCAAAAGGTAATGACATATTCAGAGTTCCAAATATTAATGATAAGAGAAATAATGATAACACAAGGTGGAGTATCTTCAGAAGATATAGTAATTGGAACAGGAGAAAATAAGGGAACTATATTGCCACTACCAAATTCAATACCTGATGAACTTAAACCTCCTATTCATACGGGAAACACAGATACTTTACCAGAAGAAAAACCACTCGTACTTCCACCAACATCACTAGGAAATGGAAAAGAGTTTGAAGGACCAATAGTAGATCCTCTTCCAGAAGCACAAGATAAAGATGACTTAACTACAGCAGATAAAAATCCACCAAAACTAGAGAATAATCATATTTATTTTATAACTGCTAAAGGAACATTAGAAGTTAAAAATAATGATATACCAAAAGATTATACATTAAATGAAGATGGAACTGTAATAGGACCTAAAGGAGGAGAATATAAGCAGGTAGGTTATACAGAAGATGGAAAAGTCATATTTGTAAATAATAAAGAATTTTTCTTATTTGAGGATGGGGAGAAAAAAGCTGTCTCTTCTCCAGGAACAGGAGGAATTATCCAAACTGGATTAACAAGACCTCCATTGACAAAAGCCACAAAAGATAAAATAGAAGAAAGATATATTGATAATGGAGATGGGACATTTACTCACATAAAAACTAAAAATATAATTCAAGGACCAATAGATTATGGTCATATCTATAGCTGGGAAAATAGAAGATTAATAAAGGCAGCAGAATCATTAGGAATGGATCAAAAAACATTTAATCAATATGTAAATAGTCGAGATAATATTTTTCAATTTGAAAATCATTATGAAAACGTAAGTCATGAGAATGAAAAACCTGGAAATGGGCTAGAAAAAGATATTGTAAATGATATGAAAAAATTTTTAAAGGAGTAGAAATAGAATGATCAAAAAAGGAAAAGAGCAATTAGAAAAAGAAAAATTTGAAATTAGCTTTGAAGCATATACCGCGTTATGTACTGGTGATTTAGAAAAAGCAGATAAAATGTTTAAAAGTAAACAAGTGGATATTTTTGAAATAACAGATTCTAAAGCAAACTGGCTGCATGAGGTGTTAAAAGCCATGCCAAATGATACTCCTATAAAAACAATAAAATATTTATTAGATAAAGGAGTTTCTCCAACAGCAAAAGATTACTATCATATGACACCACTTCATTATGCAATGAGAGGAGAAAATATTGAAGCAGCGAAAATACTTCTTGAAGCTGGTGCTGATCCTAATGCTAGAGATATGGGTGGAGGATTAATTCCTTTTAGAATGGCTTGTGGACAACCTTTTAATCAAGAACTTGTTGAATTCTTTTTAAAACATGGAGCAAATATATATGGTCAAGACAGCGAAGGAAGAACTTGGATGGAAATAGTAAAAAAATACTTAATAAGAATTAAAGAGGAAGCTCCTTTAGTTAAGTTTTTTCTTGAATATGAAGTTAAATTAAAAGCAGAAGGAAAACTTCCTCCTAAACCTGAAAGAAAAATTCCAATATCAGATAAAACTTTACATGATGGAAAATCAGAAATTATAGTGCCTCATTCTGATAACTGGTTGGATCAATATAAAGAATTATGGAAATTATTGGTTCCAAAACAAGGAAAAGCTACAACAGTTCAAGGAGAGGTAATTAGAATTTGTGGTAAGTTAGAACATGAAATTTTAGATAATGGAAGAATAAACTGGGATAATGACTTTGAATTGATGTGCAAAGAGTTGAGGAAGCATCTACTTACAAGTGGAAATTTACTGTCAGAAGAAGAAAATAAAAAAATAAAAAGTATTATTCTAAAAATAAAAAAAGATACAGTAAAGGAAAAAGATTTTGATAAATTAACAGAACTTTGTACAAAATGGATTTTGATAAATACATTTCCAATTGAATTAAAGAAAATCCAATATGATAGATAGTTTTTGATATTTTAAAGGCAGTCTAAAGAAATTTAGGCTGCTCATTAAGAGATTAAGAGCGAAATCCAGAGATAAAATTTCATTAATAAAGCGCAGGAAATAACAAAAGATGAAGACAGAGTACTGGATGTAGATCTACATACTGATCTTTTGAATAAAGCAGAAAGAGATAAGATAGCAGAAGCTGGAGATTATCTGGAAGCAATTTATGAAGGAATAACAGATTCAGGAGTAGGAGGAAAAAATAATACAATTAAAGAAAAAATATATGGAAATATATTGAAAAAAACAGCAGAGAAATATCCAGGATTAGTAAAACTTGATGAAAAAGTACTGGATGAAAATGGAGAAATACTGGCTGATAAATTAAATGAAAAAGGAAATAGAACAAAAGATTTGTTAGATTTTTTTGCATTAAATGTAGGATATGAAGGAGAAACACCAGAAATACTAATTGGGGATCTTCCACCAGGGCAGGAAGCTTTTGCAGCACCAGATCATAATACAATAGTAATAGATAGAAAAGTACTAGCATCAGCAGATTCGGATAAAGTATTAAGCTTATTAGCACATGAACTTGGACATTTTAATAGTTATGACACAAATACAGAAAGCACAGCAAAAAGAATGGAGAATACAGTATCAGGAGCAGTAAGCCAAAAAGAACCAACAGCAGAGTATGAAGAAAACTTCCAAAAGAAATATGCAGGAAAAGATATAAGTGGAAGTGAGACTCAGAAGATAATAGATGGTATTCCTGAAGAAAATAAAGAGAAAATAGCTGTATCTGATAGTTCAAATAATATTGCTGGGGCACCAGTTATAGGAAGAGTAAATGTAGGAATGACACAATATTATGTCATTGATACTAAAACAGGTGAAGGAAATGAAGTTAATACATTTGATATTGGAATTGGGCTTGGATCACCTTCACTAGGAGCTTCAACAAGCATGGTAATCTTACCACATACAAATAAAAGTGAAGATATAGCAGGTCATTTTAGAGTATTTGGTGGGACTGTTTCTATACTGGGAGGAGAATTATTATTTGATAGTAATAATAATTTTATGGGATTAAAATATAATATAGGAATAAGTCCAGAAGGAATGCCAACAATAGAAGGACATGGAAGTTTTGATAGTTCAATTATAAGAAATGTAAAAGAAATAAAAGTAACCAATAAAATGATAGAATATGCCAAAGAAATAGAAACTTTAGCAGCTACTAAAGAAAGTGCGATTACTAATGTAGTAAAAATAGATATTTTATCAAGAAAATTATTATGGGATATTAGAAAAGAAAAAGTAAATGGAGGCAATAATGAAAATATTAAAATCGAAAAATGAAGTAATTATAAAAAAATATAATGGGAAATATTTAAGAGTTCCTTTGATTGTACAATTTATAATACTCCTTATTTTATCATTTTTTGCTCTACCTTTTGCTAGCTATAAAGCAATAATATATTTTGTTGTTATTTTTGGAGGACTACATTTGTTAAGTATTATTCCATATAG
>ERZ773144.1646-NODE-1646-length-19582-cov-5.429559_pt1 | contig 19582 bp, 20 predicted proteins | sample MGYA00580849_ERZ773144 | MGnify/ENA primary metagenome ERZ773144 (study PRJEB29015, sample SAMEA2737861) | human gut metagenome | biome: human gut; feature: human-associated habitat; material: faeces | place: China | collected 2012 ...
GCTTCGGTGTTGACCGTCTGGTCATGCTGCTGACGGACAGCGCTTCTATCCGTGACGTGCTGCTGTTCCCCACGATGAAGCCGATTGAGCAGTGAGCTACCTGAAAATCGACATAGAAACGAAAGATTTGATTTCTGATTTTCTTGTAAAAGCTGTGTCATCCTCGTTTTGACATCAATTTGACAGCAAAATCCTGAAGAATCACGTCCCGTTATGAAGCGTGACGGATTTCAGATAAAAACGCACAAGGCTTGAACAAAGCTGTAAGAGCACTTCTTGGAACCATCCGAGAGGTGCTCTTTTTGTTTGCTCCTGCAACCAACTTCTGTCAGACAGTCATAAAAAATGGAGGATAATATTATGAAAACCGACTACAAGCCTATCAACCCCATGAAAGAAATCCCCGACCAGCTTCGCAAGCTGCGCCGCCAATTCCTACGCTACCAGCAAGCAGAAATCGTGTATAGTCTGTCCCACAAGAAGCTGCTGGAACTTGCCAGCGATGCAGGGGCTATCTACCGCTTCGACAGCACGGTACTTATCAACCGGGAGATTTTTGATGCCTATTTGGAACGCTTCCATGAGCCTGCCAGAAAAATCACGGTGGAGGAGGTTGAGGACGAATGAGTGGCAGCGTATGGATGTTCTCCGACCAGATTGATGATGAAGATATGGACTTCATGCGGCATGAGTTCGTGACCTACAGCATGGCAAGCGATTACTACGGTCTGGGGCTGAAGCCCGTCACTCGGATGGCACACGAATGTGGTGCAATCTATAAGATTGGTCGGAAAATTCTGATTCGGAGAAGCATTTTTGAAGAATATCTGCGTCAGCAGAGAAAGATTTGAGGTGGGTGCAATGAATGAGCAGAACTATAAAGAAGTCTCCACGATTGGACGCTGGGGCAGAATGCATGGGCGCTATCTGGAAGAGAACCATCCCGTGCGATATACTGTCCTTCTACTGTCTGGAAAGTTGAACGGCTATTTAGCCGAGATTGACCAACAGGCAAAGAAACAGTTGGAGTTGATCGTTCAGCAGATGGCAGAGCGTGAGGATGTCACAGAAGAATTGAAAGCTAGCGACCAGATGGAATGGGTGCAGAGGATGAACAGCATCCAAAATCGTGCAGAGGAAGCCATTAAGGAAGATTTGATTTTTGTGTAATGTCTAAAGGGGAAGATGCCGAACTATATGGTATCTTTCCCTTTTTATGTTTATAAGTTATGACTACCAATGATACGGAAGCATGAATTTCAAAATATTTTGAATGCAAAATGGAATATATTCGCATTCTCATTGACGCTCTATTGTAAAAGCATTATAATTGTTACATAAAATTCACACAAACTACGCCCTTACAATTGAGCAATAAGGAAAAGTTATGACGAATGACATCGAAGCAACCGTTGCCCTTTGCAAATGCGGAAAAACTCATAAAGTCTACGGCGTCCGCTTTGAAAAGGCAGGCAAGAAGCATTGGAAGTACACATGGGCATTTCCAATCAAAGAATCAACCGCAAAACACGAAGGTTACGATAAGACTTCAATTGTTGGTGTAATTGAGCCGACAAACGATTATCCGGGTTGTCCTTATTGTAAGGCTCAGTCATTCGTAATATGCAGCTGCGGAAGACTGAATTGCGATAATACTTCTGGTCTGGGCGGTCTTTTCACCTGTGAATGGTGCGGAACGACTGGTAAACTCGGTATTTATGATGGTTCTGGTTTTGACAGCAGCGGAGATCGGTAAAAGATTATGAGTATCTTCAACAAACCACAACAGAAACCCATGCCGACTTTTTCTACCAGTCAGACGGTTCTGCCTTCTGCTGCAATCTCCCGGATTGAAAGCGGCAGTCTGGCGGAATTAAACGTTCCCAACCTGATGCTTAAAAAAGGCGAAAAATGCTGCTTTGTAGACAAGAGCTATGAAATGGTTGAAACGACCACAACACGAAATATCCGGAAATCCGGCGGCACCAGTATGCCAAGCGTCTTTTTCAAAGGAGTACGGTATCACATGGGCAGCAGCGAATCTGTCCCTGTGACAGAGACCAAGGTGGATTACATACCGGGATACCTTTATATTACCAACAAGCGCATCATTTTTACCTCGCAGAAAGGCGGCCTAGAAAAATCCATTGGTTCGCTTTCTGCATTTCATCCCTATTCCAATGCGATTGGGCTTCAATTTGGGCAAAAGGTCATAAACTTTATTCTGCCTCGTGCGGATCTGGCAGTACAAACACTTCAAATTATGACGTAAATCATCGAAAGGGTATTGCAATATGGGAAATCTAAAAGTACATGATAAGCTGGATATTCAAGCTGGTGGACAGGTTGAGGTTCTGGATGAATTTGGTTCTGGTGGTCAGGGTACGGTCTACAAGGTATCGTACAACGGCAAAACCTATGCTCTGAAATGGTATCATCCGGGAGTTTTCAAGGGAAAGGAAAATGACTTCTATAAGAACCTCGAAAACAATATTAGCAATGGTGCGCCAACGGATGCTTTTCTCTGGCCAAAAGCTATTACCAAAGTTTATAACGACCAGTTTGGCTATCTGATGGATGTGCGCCCGTCTGGTTACGAAGAACTGACCAACTTTTTTGTGGGTGGCCGAAAGCAGAAACAGGCGCGTTTCAAAAGTTTCTACGCCCTCTGTACGGCAGCAATCAATATTATCGAAGCCTTCCGTGCTCTGCACAATAATGGCTACAGTTATCAGGATATCAACAACGGCAACTTCTTCATCAACCCGGAAAATGGCGATGTGCTGATTTGCGATAATGATAACGTCAGTCCGTTCGGAACCAATCTTGGCATTATGGGCAAGCAGCGCTGGATGGCTCCGGAAATTGTTATGGGAAAGAATGACCCCGACAAGAACAGCGACCGTTTTAGTCTGGCCGTAGTGCTGTTCCGGTTATTGTTCATCAACCACCCGTTGGAAGGCCGTTACAGCACCCCTCCCTGCATGACCAAAGAAGCCGAGCAAAAATATTATGGTAGTGCTCCAATTTTTGTCTATGACCCATCTACAACGGAAAACCGTCCGATTCCGGGAACTGACCATAATCTGAAACTGTTCTGGAATGTTTATCCGGACTATGTAAAAGAAGCGTTCATCCGTGCATTCAGTCATGATGTAATGATGAAGCAGAAGCCACGCATTCTGGAAAAAGAGTGGCTGGATATTTTTATCCGCCTGCGCACGGAAATTGGCCGCTGCCCACACTGTGGGCAGGAAACGTTTTATACATTCAGGGGAAGCCACGATATTCCCTGCATGGAATGCAGCAAAAAGATTTCCATTACAAATGCGCTGCAAATCAAAAATCAGATTTTGCCTATCTTCCCCGGCTTAAAAATCAGTTTGTGGACAGTGGACAGCTCTCTGGAAGATATCCGCACACAGGTAGCCGAAGTAGTGAAGAATCCGAAAGATCCGAAACTACTTGGCCTCCGAAACCTCAGCCAGCGCACTTGGAGCGTAAATCTGCCAGATGGTTCTCAGCGTCCCCTGCCGCCACAGCAAGTTGTACCCGTTCGCGCTGGATTTGAAATCCATTTCCTTGGTGGAACGAATGATTCTGGAATTATCAAGTAAAAGAGAAAGGTGAAGAAAAATGTCTCTGTTGGATAACGTAGCACCTGCCCCTCGAAAAGTCATGACGCTGTTTTATGTGGTCGATACCTCCGGCAGTATGTGCGGAAGCAAAATCGGCAGCGTCAACAGCGCAATGGAAGAAGCCATTACCAGTGATTTGCCGGAGATCAGCGCAGCAAACGATGATGCTGAAATCAAAGTGGCCATCATGCAGTTCAGCAGTGGTTGTTCGTGGATCACTCCGCAGAGTGGTCCTATTGCTATTGGAGATGTGATCTGGAACGATCTGAACGCAGGCGGCGTGACCGATTTGGGCGCAGCCTGTAAGGAGCTGGATAAAAAACTCTCTCGCAATGAGTATTTGAACAGCCAGACAGGAGCGTATGCTCCGGTCATTCTGCTGTTCAGTGATGGCGGCCCCACGGACAACTGGGAAAAGGAACTAAAACAGCTGAAGCTGAACAACTGGTTCAAACACGCTATTAAAATTGCCATTGCCATCGGTGACGATGCAGATAAGGCGGTTCTGGCCGAGTTTACCGGAACGATTGAGTCCGTCATTACGGTCAATGATAAGCACACGCTGAAAGCTCTGATTCGCAAGGTCAGTGTCCGCGCATCGGAGTTCCAGAGTCACAGCAAGCAATCCGGTGATACGACCTCCAGTGCCGAGGATGATAGTGCCAAAATTGCACAGGATGCCGTCAATGAGATCAAGCAGGATGCTTCTCAGAACAGCCCTGTTTCTGGTGGTGACTCTGGTGCCATTGATGTTTCACTGGATCAGGATTGGGGCAACTGGTAAAAGCTGATTCTCGGTGGGAGGTCAAATTATGGCTGAATATTACCAGTTCGCTCATTCTGTACAAGGCTATAACCATATTAAAGCAAACAAGGTTTGTCAGGATGCATCCGGTGAGTGCCACTTTGAAGATGTAAGCATTATTGCTGTGGCAGACGGTCACGGCAGCGATAACTATATTCGCACAGACCGTGGCAGTAAATTTGCGGTTTCTGCGGCTTTGACAGCTATCAAGGCCTTTGTACAGGAAGCGCGGGAAAATCATCTGTCCACTGTTCCTGATTCTGAAACCGAATTGATTCAAGTTTCCAAAAATATTCTTGCTCGGTGGTATACGCAGGTAGAAAATGATGTTGCCTGTGAACCATTCCAGCCGGAAGAACTGGCAAAAGTATCAGAGAAATATAAGCAACGGTACGCTTCCGGGCAATATAATGCCAAGGCTTATGGAACGACCCTGATTGCAGTCTGTATGACCAGCGAGGGTTGGTTTGGCATCCACATTGGAGATGGGAAATGTGTTGAACTTCTGGAAAATGGAACGCTTTGCGAGCCTATCCCATGGGATGAAGCTTGTGAACAGAATATTACCACCAGTATCTGTGACAGCGATGCAATTGAAGAATTTCGTTATGTAATTCAAAAGGATTTCCCTGCTGCAATTTTTATCGGAAGTGATGGCATTGATGACAGCTATTCCTCTGAGATGGAATTGCATGAACTGTATCGCAACATTTTCATTGTCTTTGCAGAACATAGTACAGAAGTTGGTAACAATGAAGTCCGTGACTACTTGCCAAAAATCACCAGACGAGGCAGCGGTGATGATGTTTCCATTGCAGGTATTATTCGCACGGATCTTTCTGAAGATTCAGTTGCTAAAATTAGGCTGTGCGGCGAAGAAATCCGGCTGAAAGCCCAATTAGAAAAGGCAGAGCGCACCCATCGATCCGCCATCGAGAAGAGAAACTATATCGAAAACAACATGAAGCGAAACCGGACGGAACTTCAGAAACTGACGGAACGTCTGCTGGATGCTGAAGCTGGTCTAAAAGCATCGGAGGTCGCTCTTTATAAGGCGCAGGCTGAATGGAAGTCACTGCAAGCCAGACTGAACGCACTGGAACGCGATACCTTGGGGAATGTTGCAATACAGGCTGAGAATGTAGTTGTACCCGATTCCGATGCGAAAGACTTGATTTCCATTCAGGATGCGGCAAAATCGGAAGTAATGCAGGAAACTCAAGGGATTTCACATTGATTCGTCAAAAGGTCTTCGCCAGATGTGGCGTGGGCCTTTTTGTGTTGTGTGTGAGGAAAGATCATGACCGAATTTGGAAGATATCTGAAACAGTGTCCACCGGCACTCAAAGATAAAACCCGAACATTAAGTTTGCTAAAAGATGCTCTGAAGAATGACTTGCCGAAGTTTCGCGTATTGCAAGCAGCCTATGAACTTGGAATACTAGAAGCCATCCAACGCAGCAATCCGATTTCAACAGATGATAGGTTGAAAATCACGACAGGTCTTGTCAGCCAGTATGCCATGCTGGAAAACGCAGCTAAGAATGCTATTGATTATTGGCAAGACAGCGTTGATGCAGATATTCTTTATCGTGCACTTAATGATGCTGACGAGTGCAGAGAATCTCGCATAAATTCCGCTGAATCTACTGCACGACCTGCAATTCCGATAAAGCCACAACAGAATCCAGCTGAAAATCTGCTCAAGATCGAATCAATTTCGCAAGATTCTATTCGCATGGGCATTCGGCTTCAATGGAAAAAACAATCGGAAATCGAATGCTATGAAATCTGGCGGGCAAAAGAATCAGAGCAACCTGTCAAAATCAAGGAAGGTTCTTTCCCTATTCCACGGTATCAGGATTACGATGTGGAAGCTAACTGCTGCTATACTTATGCAATCCGGGGATTGAATGAATCTGGAAAAGATATTGCACATTCCGCAGATATTCAGCTGATTGCCCCAAGCAAGCCACCTGTATTTCAAATTCGAGAGTTGCAGTTTACCTTTTCTGGCCTCCAACTCAAATGGAGTATGCTTTTTGAAGCAGAAAAATATATTGTCCAGAAATACTCGGATGTCTATGGATGGACAACTCTTGCGGAGCTTCCTGTGGAGCAGACCATGTATCTGGATGCTGCCGCTCAGGGTGGAAAGATAATTAAATATAAAATCCGGTGTGTCTGTAAAAATGGCACCGCGATAGAAACCGCTGAAATTGAATTGAATTTATAAAGGAGCCAGACTACTATGAGTCTAAACCTGTTGGTGTCAATTATAATTTATGCACTCATGGCGTTTTTTGTTGGATGTGGATTCTACCATATTGTCAATCTATCAAAATATCAGAAAGACTTTGCATTAATAGGGAAAAGAATTAAAACCGATGCCCAGGCTGTTATTGATTTACAGGAGTATCTTGACGGAACGACTAGCGAGCAAAACAAATTATTTCAGTCTGATAAATTAAACGCCAAACTTGAAGAGTATCGAGCTGCGTATCAGCGAACAAAAAGCACTAGTTTTGCGGCTCCTTTTGTCGATATTACAGATTTCTTTAACGGGGAATTCTTAGACGAATTGGGACACACCGGATTCTGTGAATTGGTTCCCGGAACTATGACGGGCCTTGGAATTTTAGGAACCTTTGTTGGCTTAGTTCTCGGTGTTGGTGGATTTGACACATCCACTACAGATGCTGTTATGGTTAGTATCACCCACCTTCTTGGTGGCATGAGTACAGCTTTTTTGACAAGTATTGTTGGTGTGCTACTATCTCTTGCGTTTTCACATATCTATAAAAAGTACGTCGACAGCACAAATCAAAGCCTTGAAGATTTTGTAACTGCATTCCATGACAAGAATCTAGATGGCTCTTCCAGTAATGCCGAAAACCAGCTTTTGGGTTACCAACAGCAGCAGACCGAGTTGATGAAAAACTTTGCTACCGTCGTTTCGGAAGCTGTCAGCACCTCTATCGCTAATACCATGCGTACCGAGCTGGTTCCGATTTTCGATGAAATGAAGTCTACTGTTAAAGAGTTCAGCGAAATTGCAAGCCAGCAGCAGAAAGATGGCCTGAATCAGGTCGTGCAGGAATTTATTCGCTGCATGAACGAATCCCTGCGTGGGCAGTTTGATGAACTGGCCGCAACGATTCAGAAAACTTGCGAATGGCAGAAAGCGTCCACCGAGCAAATGCAAAAAATTGTGGATAGCATTTGCGATACATCGAACGAAATTGAAAAAGTCAATGCCGTTTCCCATCAGACCGTTGAAGAAATGAACGGTTTTGTCACGCTTCTGAAGGAGTATCAGGAAAAACTCCATTCTGAAGCAGAACTCATTCAGCAGCAGATTGCAAACAGCAATGAAATCAGCGAACGGCAAGCCAATTATTTGGATAAATTGGTGGAAAGCGAAAGCCGTGTTGCTGATTTGGCAGACAACGTGAAAAAAGAAGCAGATGCTGCACAGCAGGCCGTTGATATGCTGTCGGACCACTGCAAAGACCAGATCAGTGGTATTGTGGATGCTGCCAAGCAAGATATGGACGCTCTGGCCGCATCTACAAAGGTTTTGACAGAGGCTAGCCATTCGCAGATGGAAACGCTGGCACAGACTGCTGAAAGCGAAATGCAGTTGCTGTCCAACACTGCCGCCCAACTGAGCGAAGAAAACCACAAACAGCTGATGGAACTGACGAAGGCATCCTCTGAGCAGATGTCCGTGATTTCTGAGGCTGCAAATAATGTGATGCAAAATAGCAAGCAGCAGATTGAGGAAGCAATCAAGGCAACACAGGCACAGTCGGATGCTTTGATGCAGGCTACCAATGACTTCTCCGACTTTGTACAACAAGAGCACAAAAAATTGGTGGAAGCTGTGGATAAAGAGGTGTCTGGTCTGTCCAATTTTGCAGGTCAGACTACAAGCGAAATTCAGTCTGCGACCGCTGGCATGGAGAACGCGGCAAAGCTGCTGGATAAGAATCTGGATGATGTACTTGATCGCACCTTTACGTCGTTCGACAGCAGCCTGACCGATATTTCGCAGCACTTGAGCGGCACCATTGCAGATGTGCGCGATACTACTGAGGCCCTGCCGCACGTTATCCGTGAATCTACGAAGCAGTATGAAGCGGTTCTCGCTAAACTGACAAGCCAGACCCAGACCTATCTGGATGCAATGGAAAAGCTGACCGCACTGGTTGAGCAAAAGGCTCCTGCTGTGGCTGATGAAGAAGGGAATCGTCAATGAGACGCTATACCAAACGAAATAAAAACGGCGAAAAGCTGAATTTCTGGCTTTCCTACTCTGACATGATGGCGGCATTGCTGCTGGTCTTTATTCTGATTCTGTCCTGTACCCTGCTGGAAACCCGCGCAACCTATGAAGCGAAGCAGGCCGAGCTGGAAGAAAAAGAACAGATTATTCTGAATCAGCAGTCGCAAATTGATACGATTGTGGGTGTTCGTGGAGATCTGATTGATGCCCTGAGCAAAGAGTTCTCTGGTAACGACCTTTCCGTCAAGGTTGATGCACAGTCTGGTGCAATCACTTTTGATTCAACGCTGCTCTTTGGCTACAACGATGATAAACTTCAGGATTCCGGCAAGACTTTTCTGGCAGAGTTTTTGCCGAAATACTTTTCTGTTCTGCTGGGCAAGGAATTTTCACCGTATGTCGCTGAAATTATCATTGAGGGACATACCGACACAGATGGCGGTTATATGTACAACCTTCAATTGTCGCAGAACCGTGCATTTGCCGTCGTGTCCTACTGTTTGGATGAAAATAACCATTTTCTTTCGGACAGTCAGTTGGAAGAGCTGCGCGTTTTGCTGACCGCAAATGGACGCTCGTGGAGTGCGCCTATTTATGCAGCGGATGGAACAGTTGATATGCAGGCATCCCGCCGTGTGGAAATTAAATTCCGCTTAAAGGATGAGGAAATGATGAACCAGATTGCCGAAATGCTTGAGGAAACAAAATGAAAACAAGCTATAAGCCTTCTAAACTTCCGGCTATTGCTGCGCAGGTGCGGAAAGAGCATCCCACAAGTTCTGAAATTAGAAACTATCAGCTTGATAATAGCTTCTTAGACGAAGTGCGCCAGTGGGCTAAACTACCCAAAGAAGATGTAGATGGAGAAGCTATCACTATTCCGATTCGCAAGGTGCGGTTGCTGGCAAATTATGTGCCAGCCAATTCTCTGCACCTCCCACTCCTTAATCTAACAAGGATTCTATTTCTGCGCGCAAATGAAGAAATCGCACGGTCACTTTTTATTCTCTGGCAGGATTTTTTTGAAAATCAAGATTTATGTTATCTCCTTTATCGTATCGTACAGGACAAGGCTGAACTGGTAAAGAAAATCGTTTCCAACACCAAACTTGAAAATACCACTATGCTGCAGTGGTTTCCCAGTAAAAATATCCCCTATGCAGTCGGCAGAGAGTGTATGCGTTGGCAGAAATCCGACCGCATCCGTTTTTCTGACCGTCTGATGACGTTGGGAATTATGCCATCCACTCGGCTAGGACAGCGTTGTATTCAGGAATATCTTACTTTCTGTGATCGAACTGGCTATCTTGAAATTTCTGACCGGGATATGTTGCCGACTTTGAAGAAGTATTCTCCGGATTCTATAAAGCTGTTCCTGAAGAATATCTTGACAGAACTGAAAGTTGAGGATTTTCAGAGATACTACCAGTGCGGTGCCTATCTCCGCAATACTTATACCAGCGACGCAGGAACGCTAAAGTATAAGAATTTCTTTTCCGGTTTCACGCCTGAGCAGGAGCTTAAGTATCACCGCTGGCTAAACTATATTCTGATTAGAGAGAGTTTCTCCAAAAACAGCAATGATGAACGACTTCAATTCTGGAGCCAATATGTTCCGTACAGTACAGATGCTTATCGTGTATCTGCAAGCGAATGCCTTGTAATCGAATTTGAAATGTACAGCATCATTGAGTTTACTACGAAAACCATGGGACCCTTGTATATTTATCGCAAAGATATTTTTGAAAAATTTGTCAAGAAGTATCTTAAACGCATGAATAATACGGAACTGCGGCATAGCTTGTACAATGAGCTGTTGCAGTACGCCACGGAAAGAATTATCCATCACGACAATTGGCAGTATAAGACCAGTCGTTATCTGATGGCACACAGCATTATATGACTTTTCAATGAAAATCACATGGGCGAATAAATTCGCACTCTTTGTGGAAAACTACATTGATCATTCAGAAAGGTTGTGATGCTGTGGTTGACCGTATTATTAAAGAAATCAACACCTGTCTAGAAAACAAATGTTATATTTCCGCGCTGGGAATGGCACTAACCCTTCCGGATATTTGTGGAAGAGCTAAATATCCCCAATGGGAAAAGCACGATGTTGGGCTGCGGTATAAAAAATGGTACGATGAGTATATTGGCTTCCGTGAAATTCCAAGTGGGCCGCACAGTGAAAAAATGCCATATTTAAACGGTGATGTTGTCTACAGTCTTCGAAACTGTCAGGGACACCCGGAGTTGAAAGTGAAAAGATTCGTGAAGAACGCTGCAAGGTTGATAAGTTTATACTTGTCATTAATGACGGTATAACTTCATCTGGTGTTTCATTGAATGAAGACGGTTCGATTTCCTCTCGTGAACTGGAAGTCGATGTTCGTAGTCTTTGCGGAAAGCTCACTCGCGCTGCAGAACGATACTACCATGAAAATGCAGAACGTTTTGATTTTATCAACTTCAAAATTATGGGTTTGTAATTGATCTATTAACAAAAACCTTTTAAACAATACCGCCAGTTTCATTTCAACTTGAAGCTGGCGGCTCTTTTTATTTAGCGATGCAATTGCGCAGCCTGCACCGGAACGGTGCAGAACCAAAAGGGTTTGGGAATTCCCAACAAGCATTTTGCAACGCAAAATAAGCATTTGTATAGACAAATGCACTGCTTGCAGAAACTATGGACTATCACATTTTGCTTTTGGAGTTTTCAATTTCATCTCATAATTACATTGAAGCAATTTCAATTTAAGGTTCAAACTGATAGACATAGATTAAATCTTAGATCTACAGATTCGTTCTATGTTTTCAAAAAATTTTCATTGATTTTAGGAAAAATCTGGTAAAAGTAGGCCTAACAGGTTTACTTTGTAGGCCTACAAAGCCCACGACTTTCACAATTTGATGTGTTACAATATATGCAGAGCTGCAGCATCTCAAGCGGGAAAGGGCGGCGATGTTACGAGAAATAGGAACAGTTGTTCCTATTTTTTCTGAAAATTGTGAACTGTCAGTTCCTGTTCAACGTAAAACTCTTTTGGTATACTTTCTGCAAGGCTTTGAGAAAACAAATCTAGCAAGCACCTCAATTGATATTCGATCGAAATTTTGAATTTCAATTCAACAGTCAAACTTCAAAAAGCTGGGTGGAGTTCTCCACTCCCTTTGCATTATATCATGGCACTGTGGAGGACACACCTTTGAAACAACTTTGGAAATTTTTGTAAAAAGTAGACCTAAGAGGTCTACAAAAGTAGACCTACGAGGTCCACGCGCTTTGCAAGAAATTCTGTTATACTTTTCTTGCGAAGCAAAATAAATCTGATTTAATACTAGCTACTTCTAAGCGGAAAGCGACAAACGCCATGATCTCCCACTGAGGGAAGGAGCGGTAGGTCACTTTCTTTATAGTATAACAAACACATAACGTCTTTTACAAAAAGACTGTACCTCTCGATACCGAGAGAAGATTCTAAGATTTGATCTTAGGATATGGGAACCCATTGCTTAGAAGATATGCATCATTTCTACAAGGGAGGATTGTCATTTGCATCAATGAATTCAGAAAAAACGGGAATGAAACAGCCATCCGTATACTTGACAGCAAAAACGCCATTGCCACAGTATCTGCCCTATGCACGATTTCTGCTGAACGCCGAGTTGACTCACACGGCAAAATTGCTCTACACACTCCTACTTGACCGCGCGACACTTTCGCAGAAAAACAACTGGGTCGATACTACTGGACGTGTGTATGTGCTCTATCCAATTGCCCACCTTGCACGAGATTTGCATTGTAGCCGTTCAAGCATTACACGCGCATTCACAGAATTGGAGAACTCCGGACTTTTGGAGCGTCTGCACAGCGGATTTTCGAAACCAAGCCGTATTTTACCCAAGGTTCCGCAAAATGTGCAGAAATACCCTTCCATGTTATGCACAGGCGCATCATCTGATGGTGCAAAAGTGACCAGCATGGATGTGCAAAACTGCATACCTAACCACCTTAATAGGAACCAACAAAAATATAACTACAAACAAAAGCAGAAAAATACGCAGGGTTTTCCGGAGTATGTATTTGAAGAAGGTGAAAGTCTATAACCATGCTTGATGAAATTTTAGAGTCGGCGGCGGCTGTTACTTCAGGCCCTGAAGATTACCGTGGCGAAGACGGTCTGCTCTATTGTGGAAAGTGTCATACGCCGAGAGAAGCCTATTTTCCGAAAGGGATTACATTACTAGGTAGGAATCGTCATCCGACAGAATGCGTCTGCCGCCGCATGGAGCGTGAGCAGCAAGAAGCATTTTTTGTAGAACAGAAACATCTCGGACTGGTACAAAGACTGAAAGCTGCTGGATTTTCGGATTCATCCATGCAGGATTGGAAGTTTGAAAATGATGCCGGATGCAATCCGCAGATGAAACTTGCCCGCCAATATGTAGAGCATTGGGCAGAGATGCAGAAAAAGAACACAGGTATTCTGATCTGGGGTGGTGTCGGTACCGGTAAAAGTTTCTTCGCGGGATGCATCGCCAATGCCTTGATGGAACGAGAAGTTCCTGTATGTATGACCAATTTCGCCCGGATTCTAAACGAACTGAATAATAGCTTTTCCGGCCGAAATGAAGTAGTAGACCGACTATGCCGATATCCGCTGCTCATCATCGATGACTTTGGGATGGAGCGCGATACCGATTACGCTTTGGAACAGGTTTACAATATCATCGACAGTCGTTATAGGAGTAAAAGACCACTGATCATCACCACGAATCTGACACTGGATGAGATTCGGCATCCGCAGGATGTAGCACACGCCCGTATCTATGACCGCGTTCTGGAAATGTGCGTGCCTGTTTCCTGTTTTGGCACAAGCATCCGAAAAAACACTGCTCAAGAAAAGCTAAACAATTTGAAATCGCTGATCGGTTAAAACTGATTATTAGAAAATTCACTCAGGAGGTATTCCCATGGGATTTGCACGCAAAGATGTTGAGCGAACGAAAATGAATGCAAAAAAATTCGTTCGCTATCAGGAAGGGGCTGAAAAATACAGCCTCGGTCTGACAAAATTTCAGGAATTGGCAAAAGAGGCCAAGGCGGTTTACAAAATCGACAAGGTGGCGCTGGTCAACTGCGAGATTTTCGAGCGGTATCTTGAATCCTTTCACCTGTGATAAGAAAAATAGTGTAATTTCACCAGCTACATGATTCTTTTACCATAATTCAACTTGTTCTTGCTATCATGATAGAGTATAATGGCTTTAGATTATACATTTTGAAATGTTATGCGGTTGGAATTAGTTTCTTCGATTCCACTCTGATTTCGTTAATTTAAATCGCTATACTTGGTAGTGGAGGATTAAAACGTTGGATTTAATAGAGCAAGGAAACGTCTATTATGGTTTCAGGTCAGATAAGTATCCGGAAGTTTGTTGTTATGCTGTGATCATTTCAGCAAGGTGCGATATAGCAAACAATAAAATATCCAAGTTGTATTATTTGACTGCGGTTGATGCTAAAGATTGGTTTTGCACAAAAGCAGGATTCGATCTTGTATATGCCGCAGCAATAAAAGAAAACTTAAAGAATCAATTAAGCAATTTTGAAATAAACATCGATATTCTGCTGAAATTTCCTGAAGAAGTGGCTTTGAAAGTTATAACTGGGAATTGTCCTGAAAAAAGACGACGTGATTTGGAAAAAATTATTGAGACATATCAGATGGCACACAAAGCCTTTTCAGATAATACAACTTTTCTCCAAAGGAAAAATATAGCAGCTACAATCAACTCGGGAAAAGGAAAACACGCAGTAACATTTTTGAAAAAAATTTCAAGTGGAGAAACTAATCACTTTCAATTCATTCCCAAATCTGCATATACTGAAAAAAACGATAAAGTCAATGGGCTTATTGTAGATTTACAAGAAATCGGAATATTATCGCTTGATGATGCCAAAAAGATCACGGGTGAAGGAATTGATTATCAATGCCTTCCGGTTAATTGTGAAGAAGAAGCCAACAGGTTAAAAAGATGTTACTGGCTAAATGACGAAAGTGATTTTGTTATGTTAGAAGGCATAGTAAAGTCTCCTTGGTGTGAACTCCTATTGCAACGGTTTGCCCTGGATTACATTAGAGTCGGCGTTGATGGTTCAACTGAGAACGATTATACTAACCTTGTTTCTTTAATTGGAAAGGATTAATTATGGATTACTTGCTATTTGACCAAAGCGCAATTGCAACCTTAATAGGAAAGAGTGTACTACAAAGTATTGAATATCAGCAGGGAATGCATCTCGTCAATCATATTTGTAGACGTGGGCAACCCGAGATTTTTGAAGATGTCTTAGTTGAATATTTGGATAACGGAATAATCTTCTCCGGATTAAAGTCGGAAAATTCAAAAGCTGAACATCATTTGTTTTGCATTGACTTAAAACAGTGTAATATCATGGTGGACAAAACTGATATGGCTGCCATGCTGACAATTATTCAAAAATGTCTTCGAACTACTTTGAAAATTTGGAATCGACAGCCGTTTTCGTCTTCTGAAAGAATTAATGGTTCAAAATCAATCATTTTTCCATTTATGATGTCAGATCATAGGCGCATTGTAATTGAACGAGCAAATAATTTGCCCCGATTAACCAAAAGAATGGTTGATCAACCATTATTAGCTTATAAATATACCGACTCTGATCCGCATGGTGAAGACGATGTAAACACTACAATTTTAGGCAAGGCTTGCGAAGCGTATTTGGATTGTTATATTGATATGCAAAACAAATTAAAAAAAGCTTTTGCCAGTCATGTCCAATCGAGCAATCAGCTAGCTTTGAAACAAATTGAAAGCACCTCCTTATATAAATCTAAAGAGGATTTTATATATTGGGGATATGAAGCACAATATCGAAATCTAACTATCACTCAAAAAAATGTAGTTGATTATCCGGATTTCACGTCTCCTTTGCGAGTTGAAGGTGCTGCAGGGACGGGAAAAACGCTCTCGCTAGTAATGAGGGCATATAAAATTTTAATGGAAAAAAAGAGCGCTAATTGCCCATATCGCTTGATTTTTTTTACACATAGCGAGGAAACCTGCAAACATAGTCGTCAGATATTTGAAAGTTATGAATGCGGAAGCTTGTTTTTGTCTAAGCAAGCCCCTCAGTCAATTGTTTTTATTTCCTTGTTTAGTTTTTGCACGAAGTTCGCTCGAATTCCAGAAACCGCTTTGTTAGAAATGGACGCTGGAGATTCAAAGACATATCAATTAATGGTGATTGATAGTGTGCTTGAAAAAGCCGAGCAGGACAACACCATTTCAACGTATATTCCTCTTTTGACTGATGAATTTAAAAAATTATTTTGTGCTGAAACCCCAAGAAATACTTTATGCTCACTTCTTCAACATGAATTTAGCATTCAGATAAAAGGAAGGACGGATTGTACTTTCGAAAATTATCTGGAACTTCCGTCCATAAAAAATGGACTTCCATGTAAAAATCCGGAGGAAAAACAACTTGTATTCACGCTTTTCAATGCATACCAAACTGAACTCAATAGCATGAATAATTATGACGTTGACGATGTTACGTTAGAAGCCTTATCTAGACTTAACGCTCCCGTTTGGAGAAGAGAACGAAAGGAGTCTGGCTATGACTATATTTTAGTTGATGAAATGCATCTTTTTAGTCTGAATGAGCAAACCGTTTTTCACTTTTTAACAAAAGATGCAACAAAAAAAATCATACCAATTTGTTTCGCACTTGATTACAGTCAAGCAATTGGTGATAGGGGCGACATTGAGAGAGACTATATCGCAACAGCTTTTTCTCATGCAGAAGAAAAGAGATATAATACTGTTTTCAGAAATTCTCCACAAATTGCCACCTTCTGTGCAGGAATTGCTGCATCTGGTGCACTGATGTTTCAAGGCAGTTTTAAGAATCCTTATGGGAAAGAGCAATATGTTTGTTCCGAGTCCAACGCGCAAAAATTCGGAACACCGGTGTTGTATATGTGTAAGGACGATAGTGAAATATTAGATAAACTTTCAGAATGTCTCGACTCTTGCAAAAAAACATTACAATGTAAAAACCGTGAAATTGGAATTATTTCTTTTGTCCCGCAATGGGTAACAGAAGAGGGTGTACAGAATATTCAAAACAGGATATCAAAACCATTGATGTTGTTTGATAATCAGTCGTCCATCACCGAAGATGATTATATTGTTTTATCACCATATTCTGCAAGCGGAATGGAATTTAAAGCGGTTGTTCTTTTGGGGGTTGATGAAGGGAGAATCCCTCAAACCTCTGGAACGAGCGATATTTCTCAAAACTTCACTCGATATGCTGCATATAATCTTCTTTATTTGACAGCGTCAAGAGCAAAATGGGGATTAATTCTATTAAGTAGTAAAGTAAATGGTCGTTCTTCCTGTTTGGATCATGTGATTGAGGCAGGTTATTTGGAGTGTAACGAATAAAATATTCATTTTCCTTTAACAGCGGCTCTTCTCACTGCACGTCACTGCTCAAAAACTAGTATAAAACAACTTACTGCTAGAAATGAACGGAGCTAATAGCTGATAGAAAGGGCGTGCTTTCTAAATTATTCTGTGTTGCATAAAAATAGGCCGGAGGAAAATTCCTCCAGCCACAGACCACCCACAGTATTGCGCTGCATAGCAGCTCGTGGGAGAAGTCACCTTTATTCTATGCAGAATCAGAGCTTTTCTTTCCAATCATCCCGGAAGCCGTAATAATCCATTCGCACAAACGGATATTTTTCCGTCAAAGCAATGACCGCTTCCTTCATTTCTGCAAAATTCTCCGCAGGCAGAAGCCTTCTCATAATAAGGAAGAATCCGAAGAAATGCGCATTGTCCATCGTGCCATCTTCACGGCGAATCAACAACGCCTGTTCTTTCTTGTTAAGGGAAGGCTTTTGCTCAAAGAGGCGGTTATAAATGCGGCTTCCATGTGCACAGAGATTGCGAATGATCGTCATACTGTGCATATACTGCCCCAGAATTTCCGGGCCGCGATTCATGGTAAGCCCAAACCGATGGGCAATCGTTTCTTTGAGCGGACGTTCCGAAATGGAGTAAAGAAAAGAAATATCAGAAATCGTCAGCAAATCAACGTATGCCCAGAGCGGAATCTCTTGATGTAAGTCGTTAATAAAATGCTTTAAGTATGCTTCATGAGCCAGCCGCTGCCGTTTTTGCTGGTTGGCCTTGTCGATGATCTCTTTATGTTTTGCTTGGTTGGAGAAATTTGCGGCATCCAGATAACCCAACGGCCCATACACCTTTGTAAATTCATAGGCATAGATAGACTTCATCTGCACCTCAATAGTTTCGATGTGGTGCAGGATGATATGGCGGAACTCATGGTCGAAGTTGTAAATATCTTCGATGTTCTGGAATGTGGCAGACTTCGCAAAAACATCATTCTTGCGGAGCGTTAGGGAATAGCCGCTGACACGATAATAATTGTTCCGCAGGAGAAAATCTTTTGCTTCGGCTTCATCTTCGATGGTAAGGCCGCGTGAACGAAGAATTTCAATCTGCTCGTCTATCGTTTTGAAGTCCTTGTCTGCCATGAAAAATCTCCTTTATAAGCAAAACGCCCCCAAGTGTGCATACGCTGTGCGCAGAGGCCTGGGGGAGTTGTTATCATTATAATGGCATATCAAGGACGAAATGTCACTGAGCAGAGTGTGAACTATCGATTTTTCGTAAAAATTTTCAGGAAGGGCTTTTTACAGCCTGACTTCCTGTCACACGGAAAGTGTACGGGTGCTGTGGAGGTATGAGCCGTGCCATTAAACGCATTATTGCAGACTACAGTGCGGGCGAGGAAGCAGAAGCAAAGAAGCAGCATCGCGAAGCGGTTCTGCTGCCGGACTTTTCGGCACATCATCTGCGGCACACGTTCTGCACAAGGCTTTGCGAAAAAGAGACCAACCTGAAGGTCATCCAATCGGTCATGGGGCATAAAGACATTCAGACTACGATGGACATTTATGCCGAGGCGACCGAGGAGAAAAAAGTTGTAAACCGGTTCCGGAAAGTATCCCCACGATGAAGCCGACTGAGCAGCAAAATGTAAAATTAAAACGAAGATACGATGAAATTGCGAACGGATTTCAAGCGGTATCTGCGGAACTACACCCGGGCTGCACCAATTTTGGGACGTTTTTCCGAAAAGGAGCCTTACAAAGTGGTGTGGTGTAAGAAGTGAATAGGCGGATTGGTGTAGTAGGGACACCGAACCAAAAATACAAAGATACGGAAGCTATGTTGCAGAAAAACAACATAGCTTCCGCTTTTTTGTTATATGCAAGGATTTTGAAAGGGGAATAGGGTTTTCCAGATGGCAGACCAGCTTGCCTTTGACAGCAATCAAAATCCCTGCAATTTTGAATACGCCAAAATTTACGCCGAGCAAAACTTTATAGTATCTGCTCTACCCAGCGAAGAACAGTACAAAAACGTTCGTTCTGCCGGTCATGATGGCCATTATCATCGAACACGGTTTTAGCTCCGCAGACTGTCCGCAATGCAGTGTGGACGCGCTGAGCGTAGGTAGCAGCTTCACTCAGGCGATTGTTGTGGCCCTCGCCCTCTCGGGTGCCGTTCTGGAGATATACCCGAGCAGAACGGTTCAGGAGCGGGTGTTCCTCGATAAAGTCCGCAACTCCCGGATACCAGAATGACCCACAAAGAGAGAACACCGACGCGAATATCTCCGTTTCCCAAAGGCTCATCACCGCAGCCAGACCGCCCAGCGAATAGCCGCCATACGCCAGCTTTTCCGTGTCAAGG
>ERZ773144.1649-NODE-1649-length-19557-cov-5.474105_pt1 | contig 19557 bp, 24 predicted proteins | sample MGYA00580849_ERZ773144 | MGnify/ENA primary metagenome ERZ773144 (study PRJEB29015, sample SAMEA2737861) | human gut metagenome | biome: human gut; feature: human-associated habitat; material: faeces | place: China | collected 2012 ...
GTAATTTTATTTTTAATTTTTCCTATTTTTTACTATGTATAAATTATTCAATTTATATAATTTTCTATAAAGTTTTAAAATTAATCTTTTGCAATACCAATTCCTTGTATGGCAATAAATGGCTGTACTGGACTACTTCCAAAATTTAAAGTTATTTCTCCAGAAGTACTAATAGAGCCATCATAAACAGTTGAAAGACTTACTACACTACAAATATAGGCATCATATCTTGGAATAAAACGAGGATTATCTATATTAAAAATCTTTGCTTTTCCTACTACAGAAAAATCAATTTTATTAGAAGAATTGTAAATTATCAAATTTCCAATTCTTTTAAATACAAAAACTATACCATTTTCCGTTTTATAATATGTTTCCACTTTGGATAAATTCTGTAATTTCAATAATAAATCATTATTGGAAATCCCTTCATAATAATTTGAATCAGCGTAATTTAATGTATTTTCTCTAAAACATTTAAAAAATGATTTATTTTGTGTATCATAGTAGATAGTATTTAGTTTTTTTGTATTGCTGTTATTTAACTCACCACCATATTCCAAACCAAGTGTACGAGCTAATTGAATTCCTTCCAGCACCTCATTTTCTGAGGTTCCAAAAGGTCTATTGAAAGCACTTTCTTTTGTTTCTATTTTATCCTCTTTTTTTATTAATTCCTTTCCTAGATACTCTTTATCTACCCAAAATTCTTTTCCATCCCAATTCACAATTAGACTTTCTAAAGATGTAGCTACTATATTAAAGTGGTTTTTTATTTTAACTGGTGCACTGCTTTGAGGTGGCAAATATGAAGCTTCCTGTCCATCATTTATATACCAATATAAAACCTCTACTCCATCATCTTCCACATATATTCCAAATTCACGAGGATAGTATCCTTCTGTCACTCCATCATTGTCTAATGGAACTGTGAGCCTTACAGCTTCATTTATTTGTGTTTTTTCTGATATTCCAACTTCTTTTTTCAAACTTTTTATATCTGTGAAGTTCAATGGATTTTCTGTTTCTTCAAGTAGTCCATTACCTACTTTTACCTTAACAAATCTTACAGGAATATTATTGGCTGTACATTTAGCCTGATATATACTCCCTACACTTGTTAAACCATTATATTTCATCTTTCTACCTCCATTTCTATTGTTTTATAAATACCTTGGAATAGATTTAATTCTATATCTCCATCCTTTAAACTGCTGAAATATTCTCTTTCAATTTCGGAAGTTACGAAATTTCCAATCCTATATTTAACCTTTTCTCTTTCCCTATCTAAATAAACAGATTCTAGTATACTCCTACAGTTTTTATACTTATTTATTATCTCTAGTAAATTTTCCAACCAATATACAGAAGTATTTGCTTCTGTTGTTGTTATTTTAAAGGTAAAAGGTTTTCCACCAAATTCAAACCACTCTGATAATTGAATTGGATAATTTAATTTTTTTAAATTCTCTTCTATTATTTTTTTAGTTCCCTTCTTACTATGTGCCCAGTATGCTTCTTTTATAAGTTTTATTTTTACTTCTCTTTCTAGATTTTCTTTCCAGTTATCAATTGAGAACTGCCAAGCAAGTTGTGAAAGTACTTGATCTGATTGTCTATCAAGGTTTTTAAATATAGCTAATTTATCAATTTCAGGTATAATCTGGCTTTTAAAAACACTTTCAATTTGTAATGATAAAACTTTCAAATTTTTATATTTCTTTAGATTTTCAGGAAAGAAAAATTGATATTCTGTATTTCTTAATTTATTCATCCTCTGCTCCTTGATATTCACTTGTAATACTTTGTTCCTGGGCTACTTGTGTTTTTTCCAATCTTTTAAATACAGGGCTTGTTATTTCTACTCTCTTTACTCCTGCCTGAATTAAAAGCTGTACAAGCTTATTAGGATTTATATCTCTTCCAAGTTTTTGTTTTTGCCATGAAATATATTCCTGAAGAGCTGCTTCCATTTTAGGTTTAATTATATTTACATCTTCTTCATTTTCAATCCACCATCTGAAATTTATATTATAGTTTTCAGCTGCTGGTATTTCTACTTCTACCTTGTCTGTAAAAGGTCTTACATCATCACTGAGAGCATTTTTAATAATATTCAATATCTCTTCTTCAGGAAGTTTTCCATCTTTCATTAATGGATATATTTTTACTACTCCTGGTGTTTCTTCTGGTGTATATATATGAGTATCAATAATATTCTGGTGTGCTGTTAAAACATAATATTTATATGCTGCTATTGGTCCTGCTGTTGAAAAAGAAGTAGGCTTTAATCTTATTCTTTCTCTTAAACTTTCATCATCTTCTCTATCTGCTCCACCATTTGAAATAGTTAAATTTTCAACTTTTAATAAAAAAGGGATATCATCTATTACTGTATTTATCTCTCCAACTGCAAATCCATTTCCTATAGTTCCTTCTGTTACACAAGTAACATGACCTATTATTTCTCTTTTTCCTATTTCCAATTCTATATTTTCATCTAATTCAAAATATAAGTTTCCTACTCCTACTTTATGTCCTTTTGGAATAACTATTATTTCATCAAATACTTTAGAAAAAGTATATTTTATTGTAGCTGCTGCTCCTTTTTCTTCGTTTCTTTTAACTCCTACAAGTTCTCCAATAGCTTCTAAATATACCCCAGTTGAATATCTTAAAAGATTCATTTTCCCAGTAAAATTAATATCTTCTTTTATTATAGTTATGATATATGTTACCCAGCTTATAAAATCATTTATTGGATCTCCATTAGATATTTGAACTTTCATTATATTTTCATAACCTTTTTTCAATAAAGATTCTACTTCATTTACATTATTTTCAACAAATCCTATATTTTCACTCATCTGTTATCACCCCTTTAACACTTATTTTATATTTTCCAGTATTTACTTCATCAAGCAGCACTATAACTTCGGATACTGAAAACCTAGGCTCTTCTCTTGAAATTTCTTCCACTACTTCTGAAGTTATCTGAGCTTCAATTATGTTAAAAGGTTTATCTATATTTTCTGAATCTATTCCTTTATGTCTTGCAAGAACTACATTTCCCTTTACCCTGCCTAAAATATTTTCTATATTTTGAATTATCTCCTTTTCTTTTCCAGGCTTAAAAGTATATTCTTTTTTTTCAAAGTTAGTTATAGTCACCATTAGTTATACTCCTTCAATTCTATTGATAATTCTATTTTTGTTACAACTCCAAGTGAACTAAAAGTTTTATGAGTTTCTGAAATACTTGTTATAACATACCATCCAGAACCTATTACTTTTCTTCCCAGTATAAATTTCAAAGTATTTCCCTTTTTCATATATTCTTCCAGTTCCTTAGCTGCCAGTAAAGGATTGACATTAAAAGCAGAATTTAAATGTATACCAAACTTTATTGAATCTAGATTTACTCCATCAAATTGTAGTTTTGGTTTTCCATTCATCATTTTATGCTCTATCCAATTGACACTCTTATCAATTGACATATTATCTATTGTTTTTATATAAAAAGAACTGCAAGCAAAAATTACTTTTCCCAGACTTCCTATTATCATTTTTTCTCCTTTTATTGTTGTGGAGGACCAGATATATCTTTACCTGCAAATACTCCTGTAGTTAAATGTTCCTTTAAAGATACTCCATCTGCTTTGATATCTCCACCTGTAAGTTCTATATCTCCTTTAATTTTTACCTTACTGTTAATAAATATTTCAGGACATATAATTTCTATTTTCTTTTTACAATCAATATAAAGTTTTGAAGTTTTTTCATCATATTCAATCCTTGTTCCATCAGAATATACTTTTATATCTTTTCCTTCATCTGCCCCTTTTGGAACTGGATTAACCAGTGAAAATCCACTTCCTAAATAATACCCAGTATTTCCATTATCTACTATTAAACAAAGTCCATTTTCACCTACTACAGGCATTCTATATTCTTTTGTAGTAGTAGTTCTTCCTTGATAAACTATAAGTTCTTCTGATTGTGTTCCTAAATCTTGAAATGTTACTTTTACAGTTCCTTTTTTATTATTTACTATAGATACAGTTCCAAACCTTATCATTTTTCTTCCTCCAAAACTTTTCTTATTTGAATACTGAGATCATAAGATAAAAAGTCTGTAGTTATTTCACTTATTATATATTTCCCATTAAATTGTCCAAATTCATTAATGTTTAATGTATCTCCAACTGATAATGGCTTTTCCTTTCCCATCATTGAGATATTACCTTTTATAGAATTTTTATTTTTTTCTTTTAAAGCTTTAGCTGCAATTTTTGAAAGATATGCTCTTTTTTGTGAATCTGTTTCTCCTGGAGGACATTTTTCTTCATTAATGAATAATATCCTTTGTGTTCCCCTTTTATAACCACTTCTCTTTTTTGCCATAAAAGTCATTTCTATTTTCTTTTCCAGGTATGGATCCCAAAATGAAATTTTACATCCTGCATAAGTATCTGTATCATCTTCTTCAAAGGAATAGCTCTTTAAATCTTCTCTTGATAAAGTCATAACTGGTTTTTTCTTTTCATACATTTCTTCTTCAAAAAGTATCAGCCTATCATTATAAAGTTTTACATTAATTCCAGCTTCTTTAGTTATTCTCTTTAAAAAATTAAAATATGATTCCATCTTCATTTCAAGTCTTGTATAAACTCTGTTAAAATCAGATTCAAAAATCAATTCAAGATTGCAAGCCTTAGCAACATCCTGAGCTATCCTTTTTATTGTTACTCTTTCCCATACTCTATTTTTTTTACTATCCATAATATCTTTTGTAATATCAACTGATATAGCTTTTATATTTACAATATCTGGAGGTCCTGAATAACTTATATTATCTATATAGAATGTTCCTATTTTAATACTTATAATTCCTTCATTTTCCCAGTTGTATAAATGAGCTTTAGCTTCAATCTTTTCTCCTTTTAATGGTTTCCAACCATTCATCCAAAGCCTGTCTCTATTTTCTAAAGAAAGTTCAATAGTATCAAATTCGTTTAATGAATCACTTTGAGAAAAATTAATGAGGTCCTTATGAATATAATCACTTATATCCTTTCCCTCATAAAAAACTTCTAATTTAATTTTCCTAGCTTCCCCTATTACTTTTTTCAAATCCTCATTTAACATTATCTCCTCCATGGTGGAACATCAGCTTCATAAGTGGTGTTTTCTTCTTTATAATTTATGATTTTTCCTGCGTCAAATACAATTACATCTATATATTCTTGGTTTAATTCTAAAAGAGTATTATAGGCTTTAGAATCTCCATAAATCTTATATGCTATGCTATCCCAGGTATCCCCAAGAATTGTGGTATATTTCTTATCTGCCATTTCCTCTCCTTTTATTCTCCCTCTGCCATTTATCCATGAAATTATTAAACTCTTGATACTTCATTCTTGCATCCTTATCTAGAACTTCTTTTACACCTTTACTATCTCTTACTGTAACAACTGGAGCATAAACAAATTCAAGTTTAGATGTACTGTTATTGATAGTTTCATTTTTACTTTCATAAGCTCCTAAAAATCTTCCTGTTTTTTCCCACAATGATAAACTATTATCATCTTTTTTTAGCGGAATTACTGCCTCTGAACTTCCTCCTTCTCCTATCACAGCTAAAGTTGGAGCTGTTACAATTCCTCCAGTTGCATATCCTGGTATTTCATTATTTGGTGTTCCAAATCCAAAGAAAGATTTTGTACTATTCCAACCGTTTGATATTTTATTTCCTATTCCTGAGAAAACTCCATCTATCTTGTTATATGCTTCTATAAAGAAATCTATGACTTCCATTCCTGCCTCTTTTACAGAATTCCATTTCCCTTCTATCCAGTCAAAACTTTTTCCTAAAATTTCACTACTTTTAGTTTTAAATTCATCCCAGTTTTCAACCCATTTAGCCACCATTTCTACAACTGCATCTTTAAGTTCCAGCCCTTTTTCTTTAATAACATCCCAGTTCTTATATATTAATCTTCCTGCTTTTAATATATATCCTATTGGACCTAATAAAAACCAGTATTTATCAATTAAATCTGCTATTGCTGCTCTTAATTGAGCTGTTTTTTCTTTTATCTTATCCCAATTCTTATATAATAAATATCCTGCTGCCACTAGGGCTATTATTCCAGCTATTATCCATGTCACAGGACTGGCAAGGGCCGCCATTCCCATCTTACCTATACCTAATAAGGCTTTAAGTGATACCCTTCCAAATGTTGTAATTCCTTTTCCTAATCCTTTAAGGACTGTTCCTCCTACTCTTCCTAGTTTTCCAAATCCTGAAATTATCTTCGTTCCTACTTCATGTTCTGTCAATTTACCAGCTATTTTTAAATAAGTAGAGTATCCTTTCATTCCAAGACTTATTCCTTTTAATGCTGCTCCTGCACCATATAACCCTACTGTCAATTTAACTAAATTTTTTACAAGTTCTTTTACTCCATCAGGATTTTCTTTCATCATTTTAGTAATTTTCTTTAAAAAATTCATCAAATAAACTGATCCTTCTTTTATAAGTGGTAAAAGTTCTGTTCCGAGCTCAGTTGTTATTATTGCAAATTGAGCTTTCAATACCATCAAATCATTCTCTGTAGTATTTTTTCTGTTTTCATATTCTTTTTCAGTAGCTCCACCATATATACTTTTATCTTTTACCATAGCTAGATTTTGTTTATACTTATCATAAGACTTCATTATATTAGATCCAGCAACTTTTCCTTCTTCTCCAAATAGCATCTTCATAACTGCTGCTTGGTCTTCTGCCTTTAACTTACTAAGCCTTTGAAATACTTTTTCCATAGCTTTTTCAGGATCCTTTTGAGTTTGTTTTGCCAAATATTGAGGATTTATTCCTAGCATATTAAAAGCTTTTTGTTCATTTCCCTTTACTGCTTTTCCTGCTGTAAGGGCATTTAATAACTTCTTTGCTCCTGTTGCTGCCACTTCTGGAGCCATTCCCATTTCTATTAAAGAAGCTCCCAAAGCTGCTGTCTGGTTCTCTGCCATTCCTGCTAATTTAGGAATATTTCCCATTCTTGTTAAAAACTCAGATATTTCAATTTCAGTAGCACCAGTATTATTTCCTAGATAGTTAATTTGATCTGTTAGTTCTTGTAATTCTGGAAGAGTTTTTCCAAAAGCATTTCTCCAAGTAAACATATATTTAGCAGCTTCTTCTCTCGCCATTCCAAAAGCTACTCCCATTTTTGTAGCTGCTTCTATGTATGGAATAGCTTCATCTTCTTTTAATCCAGATTGTCCTGCTGTTGCTGCTGCCCCATAGAGTTCATCCAAAGATATAGCTATATTTTTTTCTGCAATAATCTTTTGTAATTCATTTTTAAATTTTATTTCATCATCTTTACTTGCAAAATCAAATTGTTTTTTCACATCTGCAAAGGCACTTTCTGCTTGAATTGCTTCCTTAGCTATTCCAAAACCAAATCCTGTTATTCCTGCTCCTGTCCCCAATGCAATTGTTCCTATAGAAGAAATTCTATCTGCTACTTCTTTTATTTCTTCTGCTTCCTTAAACTTTTCTAAAGCTTTATTATATCCATCTGCCTTTTTTTCTAAATTATCATAGGACTTTGCTATATCATCTACTGATATATTCTGTTTTTTTAAATTTTCAGTAACTTTTTTTATTTTTTCATCTTGATTTTGATATGACTGAGATAAATTTTTACTTTTACTATCTAAAGATTGATACCTTTTTTCAAGTTGGTTGCTTTCTTTCTTATTTTGATCTATTTCTTTTGTTACTTCTTTCATTCTATTTTTAAGAGGTTTTAAAGTAGTTGTAGATATTACCAGTTCTTTTTTTAAATTTTCATATTCTCGTTTTAATTCCTTTGTATTACCACTACCACTTTTTATTTCTGTTTTTAATTCTGCCATTCTAGTTTTTATAGAATTGGAGTTGCTTTCTACTTTTCTTATCTCTGTATTCAAAATAGAATAGGTTTTTTGAAGCTCCTTTCCTCTATCAGTATTTGTTTTAATTTTTCCACTTAAACTTAATATTTCTGTATTTGTTGTACTTATTTCTTTTGAAATACTCCCTAAACCATTTTTAAGACTAGGTAATTCATTCAATTGTGATTGAGATTTTCTTACTTCCAGAATTTTCTTATTTACTCCATCTACAACATTATTAGCTGTTTTGAAGGCTTTTGAAAAACTTCCTCCTATACTAGCCCCTATCCCAAAAGAAAGTATCATTTCTTTCATTTTCTACCTCCAAAATAAAAGCCACTAAAAAGTGGCTTTCATTAAATAATCTTTTCTTTTTACCACTTATTTCTTATATTTTTCTTCAAGAAATTCTGTAAGGGATTCTATCCAATCACTCCAGTCATAAAGTGGCATTTCCATCCAATATGTTAATGGAGTATTGGTTTCGCTGGAAATAGTTATTCCTATTTTCCTAAGAGAATTTGAGTTAAGTTTTCCAATTCCAATCCATCGAAAAAACCCTTAACCACATTTGTTATTTTGAGAAAATCTGTTGCTGGAAGAGCTTCTAAATCATCTATTCTACATTCTAATATTTTAGCTGCTATATGTCCCAGATATGCCCTTGAACTTTCCATTTCTCCCTTTGCAAAAACTCCACCAGTAATAAGAAATTCTCTTTCTGCTTCTAATAGTATCTTGGCTGTAAAATCAGAAGATTTTATTTCTATTTCTGTTGTATCTTTTTCTTCTCCATTTTTTCTTATTTTAATTGCTTTTGATAGTTTTAACATTTCTTTCCTCCTACATTCCTATAGCATCTCTTAAATCTGCTAGATAATCCGTTCCATTTACTTTATGGATCATTGATATTTTATCTATTTCTAGAACTTCTTTTCCATCATAAGTAATTTTTAAATAAGTTAAAGAAAATTCAGCTTTTGAATCTGTAGGTTTTCCTACAGATAGTTTCCCTAAAGTTAATCCTGTTGGTGTTCCTTTTGCAACTACAGATAGTTTTCCAGTCTTTACAACTCCATTAACCTGGTCTGTTGATTGCATTCCTGCTTTCAATTCCAATGTATAACTTTTTTGTGCTAAAGCTAAAAAATCTTCTCCCATTAAACTTCTTATATTTAATCCCAAAATTAAAGAAGATGTATGACCTAATGTAGGTGATTCTATCTCTCCAGCTATTCCTGCTCCTGATATTGTGTCACTCATCATTTTTATTTCTGGAAGATCTGCATCAACAAGTGCTGCCTGTGATGCTGAACCATCTATAAATAGTCTGTAGTTAATAGTCTTTTCTGGTATTACTCCTATTCCTGCCATTTATCTATCCCTCCTATTGAAATAAAGTATTATAATAATTTAAGTCTATCTCTTTATCAAAACAAATTTCTTCTGCTGGAAGGACTGGTGTATAATAAATTTTAAATTTTATTTTACCTGCTATTAGAGATGTTAAAGGATTATCCTCACTTCTAAACTCTACTCTTCCACCTACAATATATCCTGAAGCCATTAATCCGTTTAGCCATATATTTATAGTATCTGTAATAGTTTTAATTAAATTTTTATTTGTGGCATTATCTACTTTTTGCCAAAATGTTAAAACTAAAGCATTATTTAAATAATTAAACATCATTCTTGAAACTATAAATGCATCTTTAGGATCTGTATTAGATGGAAAACAAGCTGTTCTATTTCCCCAGACTCTCCAACCACCTATCCAGTTAATAACTGTATTTACTCCCTCTCCATTCATATAGTTAGCTTCATCAATCCCTAGTAAAACATCAGCTCCATCTTCTAAACAAGCTCTATCTGCTTTTAGATTCTGATTAGAAGGTGATCTGTAAGGTATATCTGCACTTTCATTTGCAAGTGACTGCATTATACAAGCTACCTGAGTTGATAAATGATATTGGTTGTCTCCTAAAGCTACTTTAGGATAATAAACACTTAAAAATGTTGAAACTAAATTGTTATCATTTTTAGTCTTTGGAGCATCTGAATATTTCTTTACTGTTGCTGTATCTATATCAACTAAAGCAATTGATTGAAAATGCCCATTTACTAAACTAGCTTTTGTCTCCATTACTGCTGCCACTGTTGAATTTGTTGAATATTTAGGAGCTAATATAGGATTAGGAATTAATCTATATTTAGGAAAAACTGTACTTATACATTCCAATCCTTTTTTCTTTCCTGAATCCGTATCTATTCCTCCTACTATTTCATTTTTAGTTATATCTGTAGGTTTTAACTTTTCATATCCTACTGTTATACTTGCTGCTGGCTCGCCATCAGCTGTTGGAGCCAAAACTAAATATCCTTCATCATTGAACTCTTTTACTACATCAATTTCTGGTGTAATTTTAACTGTACCTTTCAAAACTCCTATTTCTTCTATCACATAAGTTTTATTTGCTTTTAAATTTATACTTTTAGTTTCCACTTTTTCTTTATGTATTGCTGGATCCAAAACATTTATCAAAACTATTGGTCCTATTCCAAACTTGCTAAAATGTGCATCTATTGCTTCACATAAAGTATAATTTTTAAAATCTTTTACAAATCCAAAGTTTTCTACTGCTTCCTGGTAACTATAACAAAGAATTGGTTCATTTACATTTTTAGTATTTCCCATATTAATTGGAGCTGTTCCCACATATGTTGGAGTTAGCCCCTGAGCCACTACTGCTACAACTGAAGTAGGTGTCTCATTTCCTGTTATTCCATGTTTAAAACCCATTGTTCCTTCCCTCCTACTTTTTATTTTTCAATATATTAAAAAATATATTTTCTTTAGTACCTTTTATGCTTAAATTAGCTTTTTTCTTAGCTAGTTCACTATCTACTGGAACCAATAGATTTTTTATTTCTGGATGCTCTTTTAAAGCCTTTTCAAGATATACAGGATATTTATTTCCTTCAAAAATTGTTCCTGAAAATATTCCTGCTATTGTAGGACCTATATATATTCTTTTTTCTACCTTATCTTCTATACTTTCTGTCACTTTTTCTTCTATTTCTTCTGTCTTTTTTAATGTCTTACTCACTTTATTCCTCCTGTTTTCCATCAAGCCAATCTGTTAAGTCTGTTCTGTATCTCTTAGCCATTAGTATAGAAAATTTGATTTCTCCTATCCAGAAAGGATATGGTTGTTCTTCTGGAATCACCCAATCTGCTTCTGGCAGAACTTCAAATTTTTCAGCTATAACTCCTTTTTCTATAATATAATTCATTATTTTTTCCAACATTGAGTAAAGAGTTTCATATCCTTTCATAGAATCTTTATTGAAAATAGCTATTGTAATTTTAGTAAGAAGACTTTTTTCTTCGAGTGAATTCTTACTTAATATTGTTCTTATACATATTGCTGGTATAAGTGTTTCAGCATCTTCAAGAGCTAAAAATCCATGAAATACTTTTGGTGCTCTTTTTGTACCTTCTTCATATACAGGCAAAATATCTGAAACTGTAAGTTCTTCTATTATCTTTTTTAATTCATTTCCTAATTCTGCTATCATACATATCCCCTCAATATTCTTTCAACTTCCCTTTCAATAGCCTTTTCCAATAAAGTATTTCCTTTTTCAACAACATATTCTCCAATACTTTTATAACCCAGCATTTGTGGAATACTTAAAGAATAATTTTCCTTTATTGGATATGAACTCTTATTTTTTCTCTGAAATATTCCTCTATGTCCATTTTTCATATTTGCTAGAAATGGATTGCTTAAATTTCTAGGATTTCTCCCTACTATTTTAGTTCCTTCTGATTTTTTTATTCTTACTTTTATATCATTTCCAGAAGTTCCTTTTAAAAATTTATATAAAGCTATTCTGGGACTTTTAGAAATAATAGTCCCAGAAAGCATTGAAAAAGTAGCTTTTTTTACTGCTAGAGTTTTTTCAACATCAGTAGACTTGATATCATATTCTTGAGTTACTTTTTTCTTCATTTCTTTTTTTATACTTATCAAGCTTCTGTTTATAGCTGTTGTTGTTGCTCTCTCTGCTCCTTCATGTATTCCTGATAATAGGTTTTTTACCTTATCTAGATTCCTTATCTCTAATTCCAGTTCCATTACATTCCTATCCTTTCAGATAACTTAATAATATAAAGTCCTTCTTCTTCATAAGAATCATTTATTATATAGGTTTTTCCATTGACTTCTAAAGATTTTCCTGTTCTCTTTTTAGGAATATCAGGGTTTTCTTTAAGATATATTATTAATGATATCCCTTCAGATATTCCTTCATATTCCTCTTTAAAATCTCTATCTGGATGTTCTAATATTCCAATATATTCTTTATCTTCTATTATTACTTTTTCTCCCATTTCATCAATGTTTATGAAAGTATTTAAATCTTCTCTCAACATTTCTTTAAATGGTGACATATTTTCACCTACTTTTTTTTGTTTTTATTTTTTTCTGTTACTTTATCTTCTGTTTTTTCACTTTTATCTATCTTTTCTGTCAAATCTTCTTCTATTTTTTTACTTTTATCTATCTTTTCTGTCAAATCTTCTTCTATTTTTTCATTTTCATCTATTTCTTCTATTATTTCTTCTTCTACTGGGATATTTAGTTTTATTTCTTTTCCTAGTTTTTCAATTGTTTTGGTTTTATCAAGAAAAATCAACTCTTCTTCATTGATAATTTCTTCTATATCTCCTTTTTTAAATCCCTTATAATTTCTTATGAATTTTACTTTCATTACCTCATCTCCTTTTCATATTTCGAAAGTTCCGAAATTAACAAACTATTACAGAAAAATATCCATCAAGATCTGAAGGTTGTAATACAGGTCTTGATTCTGTTGTGATTTTCTTTACTTTTGGAGTTGGAACCTCAACACTTGAATATCTTACTGTTACATGAATATCACTTTTTCCCATATTTACAATTGGAGCATATAATATTTCTCCATCTTTTGGTCCCCCTATCACAATATTTGAAGGAATAATCTCTACTGGTGTTTTTTTATCTGGACCTAAAACTTTTCTTTTATATCTAAATATTTCTACTCCATATGTTTTATATGTTCCTAACCATACAACCCCTGGATACTCTCTTACAACTTCTTTTACAAATTCACTTTGTAAGTCTTTACTTAATATTTCTTTTGTGTGTTCACTGTTCATAAAGTTTTTAGCAGCATCTGCTCCCATAACTATACTACCTACTAAAACTCCACTTGCTTCAGCATTTGAAATAATTTCATCTAAAGAAGTTAATGGATTTACTCCTGGTTTTCCCCATTGCTCCCCTGAAGAAAGCGTAGATATATTATCCAGTTCATAGTCCACTTCATATCCATCTTCTCCCGTCAAAGAAGTAACTTTTCCAGTAGTTAAAAACTGTCCTACCATTAGTTCTTCTTTATTTACTATATAATTTTCTTGCTTTCTTAATATCTCTCCTACTCTTTTAGAAGCTCTTATTACAGGATCAAAATCTCCAGATAACTGCATTCCAGCCTCTCTCGTAAAAAAATCTTTAGGAGTAAGAACATCAGCAACCCCTATATTTGGAGCTGTTATTACATTGGTTCTTACTTTTTTATTTTTTATTACTCTTCCTGATTCTAAAGGTGTTATAAATGGTGCTGTTTGTTCTCCACTCTTTGTACATTCTAGAATTATTTCTTCAGTCATTACTGTTGTTCTTCTAGGAAAAAATAAATTTATTAAAAAATTTCTTTTTACCTCCGCTTTCTCTCTAATTTTTCTCACTGTTTTTGCTGTATAAATATCATTTATTCCTGGCATTTTCTTCCTCCCTTATTTTATAAAAATTCCTAATTTTCTTAATTTTTGTATTGTTGCTGTTTCTGTTCCAGATGGTAGCTTTACAAAATCCTTTAAAATCTCTCCTGTAAGCATAGATACACATTCAACATCAGTTGAATCATGTGTTGCTCCATTGTATGCAATTGCATAAGGTTCTGTATATGTAGATGTATCTAGCTTTCCATAATTTCCATTAGTATCAATTCCAATAATATCCCCAGCTTCTATTGATGTTTTTAATTTTAATGTTTCTGCAATAACTGGAAATGCTCCTGCTAATATTCCCTTTTCTTCATAATTAATAATTGTATTATTCACTTTTTACCTCCTATATATCTTATTTTGTATATTCTTCTAAAGCTGCTTTTAAAACTGCTTCTTCATCTTTTGCTTCGAGTGTTATCCCATCAGAACTTAAATTATTTAACCCTGCTTCTGCTTTTTCTTCTTCTCCTTTTTCAATTTCTGCTTTTGCTTGTGATGCTTGTGAATTATAAAATTCAACTATTATTTCATTAGCATCTCTAGGTTCTTCATATTTTGCTTTCATAATTGTTTCTTTTTGCTTGTCATTGAATACTGGGATATTTTCCAATGCTTTTATTCTTTTTCTTTCTGCTTCTGTTGCTGCCTGTGTTGCTTGTTTCATATAATCAGAATTTTGTACTTCTGCTAAAACTTCTGACTTATACTCATCTAGAACTCCTTTATGCTTTTCTTTTAATTCTTTTAATGTCATTTTGACCTCCTGTATTTCTTTTTTACTTTGTACACTTTTAAAAATTTCTTTATTTTTGAAAAATTCTACGCAATTACTTGTTGCTAATTCTCTAATATTGTTTTCAACAACTTCCTGACTGTATGTAATTATTTCATCAGCAAATCCCACTTCTACAGCTTCATTTGCATTAAACCATTTTTCTGCATTCATATAATTTAAAACTTCTTCTCTAGTCAATTTACACTTAGTCATGTATATATCCAAAATGTTATCTCTTACTTTATCTAGATAATCAGCTGTTTTTCTCATTTCATCTGATCCTATTCTCCCTAAAAATACACTAGGATTATGTATCATTACTGTTGTCCCTATTCCCATTATTACTTTCTTAGCTGCTAATATTAGAAAAGAAGCTGCTGAAGCTGCCAATCCATCAATATATGCGACTACCTCTATTTCATTTTCATTTGAAAATCTTTTTAACTCATTGTAAATAGCCAAAGCTTCATAAACATCCCCACCAGGAGAATTAACTCTCAAATTTATTTTTTTTACATTTTTAAGACTTGAAAGTTCCTTTGTAAATGTTACAGCACTTGTTTCACCAAATTCTTCCCAAGCCCATTTGCAGATCTCTCCATATACTCTGATTTCTCCTTCTGTTTCGCTTATATTCTTTACTTCAAACCATCTAGCCATTTTTTTCTCCCTTCTTATTTTTCTTTATTGCTTCCACCTCTGCTATCAATCTTTCCTCTTCTCTTCTTTCTTCTATGATGTCATCTATATCCCATCCTGATTGTGCAGCTATTATTCCCCTTGTTGTTGTATAGTTTGCCAGCTCTTTTGTATTAGCATTAGCTTCTTTTAATGGATCAAGAGAAGTTTTACTACTTCCTACCCAGATACACCTTGTAAAAGCATATCTTGCTGTTTCATCTTCAAAAAATCTAGGACATTCTATTTCACCATTTTTTATAAGCTCCAGAACAAATTCTTCATATATAGGCTGACACAAAGTTCTTTCTAAAAGTTTTCTGCATACAATAAACCTTTGATGCGCTTCCTCTAAGGAAGCTTTTGAAGCTGAATAAGAAGCCTTAAAAGAACTCATTAATACTTCTCTTGGTATTTCCAGTTGAGCTCCTATTTCTTCATATATTGCTTCTACAAAATCTTTAAAATTCTTATTTGGTCTTGTTGTATTAAATTCTTTTACTGTTTCTCCTGGTTGTCCTACCACCATTGTTCCATGGTCTAAGTCAATATTTTTTCCTTTAGGATCTGGATTTCCATTTTTATCTCTTTTAGTCCCAAACCCACCAGCAAAATTATTTTCATCTGAATCCTTAGATTCAATTATCAAACCTATCATTGCATTTATTACTGCTGCTTGAATTTCAGCATTCTTATACCTTCCTAGCTGCTTTATTGGATATAAAAGTGAAGCTAATATAGGAACCCCCCTTCTCTGTCCTATTCTTTCAGGTTCAAATATATGTAAAATATTTCTTCTTCCTAAAGAGTTAAACACTGGATAGCCTTTTACATCTGAATAGCTGTCTCCAGGATGTTTGTTGGAAATATAATATTTTTTTAGCTCTCCCTCTTCATCAAATTCAACTCCACCTTTTATATTCTGATTTCCTCCACTGTTAGGATTCATCACTCGATCTGCTTCTATGAGTTGTAAACAGAGTTCTATAGTTACCCCTTTCCTTTTTTTTCTTCTTGGAATAACAAAAGCATCTCCATTCATTATCCAACTTAGTTGTATCAAAGACTGAATTGTAAAAAAGTCATGCATTCTTCCAGCATCTGAATTCACAGAAGCAGCCCAAGCATTAAACTTTGTTTTTATGGTTTTTTCTATCTTTTTAGCTTCTTCTCTAGTTATCCCAAGATATGAATAATTGATTGTTGGTTTTGGAAGAAGTCCTGCTCCTACAACCTTTGTTTTTATCTTTTTTAGTGCTGCTCCAGCTAATTCATTATTCATATACAAGTGTCTAGATTTACCTCTTAATTCATCTAAATCTTCCAATATATCATTATCTGGACTATCTGCTATTGTATTCCAATTGGATAAAGCTATATCTTCTTTATTTGAATAACCTTGTTTTATTTCAAGAACATTTTTTATACTTTTCAAATGTTCTCTTGCTTTTATTCTTTCTAATCCTGCTTTAGGACTGAATACTTCAACAACTTTATCTATAACATTCATCTTTTAATCACTATCCTTTTGGAATTATTGTAAAGGTTCTAGGTCCTGAAGAATTATTTTTAACTTTTTTTAATCTCTCAGCCCACAATTCAATATTTCTATTTATTTCTCCTGAATTAACTCTTGTGAGTGTTCTTCCTCCTATTGTATAACTCTGTCCTTTTGCAACTGCTAAATCAGCACTCAGCCACATATCTAAGTGTCTTTTACAAGTTTCTTCATCAAAAATTATCATTTTTTATTCTCCTTTATATTCATCATCATTTAAATCTATTGGTAAAAATTCTATAGCTGCTGTAGCATAGTTGAATAGATCTAATGGTTCATTTCGTCTCCCTGATAAAACCTGCCATTCAATTTTCTCTCCTTTGGATGTCATTTTTTTTACTTTTACTTCTGCTGTAAGCCCTTTAAAAAAATCTATTCCAAAACCTTGAGTTGATTCTAAAGGGAAGTGACATCTTCCTGGACCTTCAATTATTGTAAGTCTTGCATATGTCATATCTTTCAAGGCATTTACTCCCAGACTTAAAAGATTTATTGCTGGACATCCTTTTTTGCTTGTTTTTCTAAAACCATTTAAAATATTTACTCCAAAACCTCCCTGTCCTTTGATTGCAAATATTCTTCTTTTAGCTTTTCCATAAACATATTTATATACACTTCCTGTATGGTGTCCTCCTGAATCAATAAAAGTACAGTCTATTTTTAAATAATCTCTCTTATCTTTAAAATAAAATTTTTTATTTAAAAATTCATCTAGCATAATCCACACATCTTCCTTTGCTGGATTACCTGGAAAATCTCTATAAGTTACACAGTAACTTTCATAACCATATCCCCATCCTACAACAAGTAATTCAAGCCTGTTATCTTGAACGTCCACTCCAGCTGTTAAAAATTTTATATCAGGATGCAATTCTGCCCCATAGTCTTCTCTTCTTTCAAAAATTGCTTCATAATCAATTTCTTCTTCTAAATTCTCTACATAAGGGATTCCTAAATAGGTATTTAAAAAAGTCCTGTATTTCATTTCATCATCTTTACTTAGTAAATACTTTTCATAAATTCTTTCCCAACTTTCCCAAGGTGATGCTAAAGCATTCATATGGAAGCTTCTATGCTGCTTCTCTTCTGAAAACTTAGCTATCCATTTTCCATTTAACTGTTTTTCCTTTTTCCACTCTTCTTCTGGAAAATCTTCATGACAATAAATACATTCTAAAGTTACTATTTCATCATCTTTTCTTATATTTTCCCATTTTAAAGGCTGATATTCTCCACAAGATGGACAAGGAAGATTCCATTCTTCTTGCGATCCTTGTAAATATAGCTTTTGTATTTTAGAAGTTTTATCACTTGTAGGAGTAGAAACTCTTAAATTTTTTTTATTAAAAAAAGTCAAAGTTCTCATTTCTGCTAAACTTACTGGGTTTCCTTCATCTTTTGCTGATTCAGGGAATCTATCCACCTCATCAAGAAGGGTTATTCTTATAGGTCTACTGGCTAACCCTGAAGGACTATTAGCACCCACAAACCTAACAAAACCACCAGGAAACATCTTTCCTTGAACTGTTCCTTCCCCTCTCCTATTAGATTTTTTTACCAACTGCTTTAAAATTTTTGTATCTCTAATCATTGGCTCCACTCTTTCTTTTGAAAAAGCTTTTGCATCTTCCACTGTTGGCTGTACAAATAAAATTGAACAAGGATCAAGATGCATATATCTCCCTAAAATATTTAATAACATCTCTGTTTTCCCAACTTGTGAAGAGGACATTATAGTTATTGCTTCAGTATAACTATCTGTTACACAATTAAATATTTCTCTAAGATATGGAGTTCTATCTGTGTTCCATTGTCCTGGCTCTGCTGAACTTTCTTTAGATAAAATCCTGTATGCATCAGCCCATTCATCTATAGTTAAATCTTTTGCAGGTTCTAAAATTTTAAGCATTTTTTTAAATAATTCAATCGTCTTCTGCTCCATCCAGTCCCTCCATTTTTAATTCTTTATATCCAGATAATTCTAATAATGCCTGATTAATTTCTTTTTTTAAAATATCTTCTATTTCTCTTCTGTTAGTCTTATTTAAGAGATCTATACTTATTTTTGCAGGTAAACAAGTAAGTTTGCTTTTAAATCTTGCCAGCATATCAGAAACCAAAAGTATTACATCATCTTCAAGATGATATTTACCTTTTTTTATATCAAGGTTGAATTTTTTAGTTTCTTTTTCTATCTTTTTTAATTCCAATTCTTCATCTTTACCAGATGAATTTTTTAAATATATTTCAACTGCAAGAACAAAATTATATATTCCTGCTTCTATTCTTGCTTCTTTAAAATAGGTTCTTACTTTTCTTTCAGAAAATCCAAAGACTTTCATTAACCTTTTTTCAGTTGCTTTAACTATACCTTCGCTCATTTTCTGCCCCCTATACAAATTTCAAAAAATTTTGGCACACTTAAATTTATTCCCCAAATTGAAAACTTTTGGGCTCGCAAGCGCCTCAATTCTTCTTTTTCTCTTACAGTACCTTAAACCTAGTCTAAGACTACTTCTTTATTTTCTTTTTCCATTTCTTCTCTCATCCTTTCATACTTCAAGGCTTCCTGCTTTAACTCCACCAGTTCCTTCTCTGTATGTATTGAATACAGCTGCTTTTCTATATCAAATAAAGCTCCTATTGCAGATACTCTTTTAAGAAAAGCTTCTTCTTTGCTTTTAATAACAGGTGATGTATAATCATCTCCAGACAACACTTTGTCTCCTGTTGCTTTATCCAAAGCATAGCTTCTTAAATCTTCTG
>ERZ773144.1666-NODE-1666-length-19416-cov-5.768039_pt1 | contig 19416 bp, 23 predicted proteins | sample MGYA00580849_ERZ773144 | MGnify/ENA primary metagenome ERZ773144 (study PRJEB29015, sample SAMEA2737861) | human gut metagenome | biome: human gut; feature: human-associated habitat; material: faeces | place: China | collected 2012 ...
TCAGCTTTTTGGGTAATTGGGCTATTTTGAATTTGCAACAGCCTCTTTATATAAATTTATTTCTTTTTCTCTCTTTTCTCTTCTCCCTCTAATAATATTGAGGTATATTCTTCAAGAATGTTATCAAAAGTAACCAAATCATCAACAGAAAATTTTTCTAAAAGTGATTTGTTGGTTTTTACTATATCAATGTTGTCATATCTTTTATGAGCAAGAGCAAAATCTTTGGCTTTATCATATGGATAAAGGTAAAAGAATTTAGCATCATCTTTAGAATTCACTCTATAAATATATTCTTTTTTTAATAAACTTTTTATAGTTTGAGATATGGCACTTCTAGTTTTTTTCCATTTTTTTGAGAGCTCAGTAACTGTAATACCTTCATAATCAACTATATCTGTAAGTATGTGAGCCTCTGTCATGGAAAGTTCTTCTCCAGTTCCATAGTCCCTCTTTTCATTCATATAATTTGTGTAGGCAATAACAAAATTATATAATATCTCTGATTTTTTATTTAGAGATTTAAATCTTTTATTAACTACTTCTTCACTTTCATCCATGCTGACCCATTTATCAACAATTTCGTCATAGTACAAGTTCTTATGATTTTCCAAACCTGAACCTCCAATACTTATAATTTCTTATTTATATTATATCACAGCATTATTTATATTCAAATTCTATTTAAAAGATAAACAATATTTAAAATATTCATGCTTTTTAATAATATATTGTTTTTTTTATATTTATATTTTGATGTTTTCAGTAAAAAGTCTTTAAAAGAAAGTATTTTTTAATTTATATAAAAAAATTGTAACTGCAAGGAGATCAGCACTTCCTCCTGGACTTATTCTTTCTTTTATATAGATTTTCTCCATATTTTCGGCAGTCTGTCGTCCTAATTCACTATAGATTCCTCCAGCAGCAAAAAATTCCTCAGCTTCTCTTTTTACTCGACGAAGCATATGAATATCATGTCTATGAACAATAGTACTGTCCATTACTTTTCCCATAAGAAAAATAAGTGTCTGAAGAAAAGCAAGATTCATATCATTATTTTTTTTAATTGAATCTTCGAGAATATTGAGGGAACCATTAAAAATTACATCAAGTCCTTCTCTAACTTCACCTCTTACTCCAGTAAAACCATAATTTTTATATAATTTTTCTCCATGAGTAAGTTCAGTTTTATTTTTTAAATTTTCAAAATCTTTTAATATATCTTTACACATATTTTTTATCATAGGTTGAATATCATTAAAAGAAGCCCCTTCATACAATACTCTTGCTGCAGTTACTACAGCTATACCAAGAAGAAAAATCATTCCTTTGTGAGTATTAATATTTTCAGTAGCTTCAAACATTGCCTTTTCAGTTTCTATTCCTATTTTTCTTGTTCTTAGAAAAGCTTCTTCAAGTGTAAGATAGGAATATGAAATTCTTGCCATTTTTTCAAATCCTTCTTTGATAGCAAAGGAACTTTTTAAAAAAGTAAAAAAGTCCATATCATCATGTGACCCTTGTGTAAGTGGGGAAACCAATCCAAAAGATGGTGAAGTAGCAGCTTCAAATATCATAGCTTCAACAGCAATATCCCCAATTTTTTTTATTATTTTTTCTCTTTTGGTAATATAATTATTATATTGTATATATTTTTCCATAAGAATATTTTTTATTTCCTGATGGGAATGTTTCATTGTTCTTCCACAGATAAAAGCAATATCATCACATAGGAGACATTTTCTTTTTTCATATCCAAATTGACTTCTGGAAAGTCCATTTCCTTTTGTATCATAAACATCTATATCCAGACATCTTCCTAAAATATGGTGTTCTTCAAAATAGATAGTAGTTTTTTTTATATTTTCAGCCTTTTCATCTATTACAAAAAGATATATTTTTCCTTCAAGATTTTTTAAAATTTCTTTATATATTATTTTTCCAGAAAAATATTTCTCTATCTCATCAGCAGCTATATCAACTATGCTTAAAGAAAGAGGTTCAAGTTTATTTTCACCTGGATAATTAGTTCTTACAGCAACAAGAGGAAGAGAATACTTTTTAATAAGTGAATTTTGAAGTTCAACCCTTTCTTCCCTAAGTTCTAAAAATTTATTTAAATCAAACATTAAATTAATGAGGAGAGTTGCTATTTTTCAGCTTCTCTTCTATCTCCTTTCCTTCTGGACTTATTAAAAAATCAAAGGTTGTAGAAGGAACAAATTCTTTTAATTCTTCAATTTTTCCTTCTTTTAATTTTTCTCTGACAATAGAAGCACTGATAGCTGTATGATGAAGTTCTTTTCTAGGTACAAGAATAACTTCCATTCCATATTCAGGAAGTATTTCCATTAAAGCATCATTGTATTTTTTAGTTACAGGGCAATAAGGCTCTTCTCCTATGTATCTTTTATTTATACCAAGTTTTTTGCCAAATTGCTTTCCAGCTATAGTAGCATCTAATTTTGTATATTCCATAAGAGAATCATCTTCTTTACGAAGAAAATAATTCGGGAAAGTAGCAGAAGAAATTATATATTCAGTTCCAGGAATTACTTTCACATTAGTAAGATGAGCAGTACCTTTTTTTACAAGTTCATATCTTGTTGTAAAAGGAAAAACAGATTTATCCTCCTGAACTACAAATATAAGAACTTCTTCATTTTCAGCTGCAGCTTTTTCTATGAGAAATTGATGACCATAAGTAAATGGGTTGCAATTCATAACAAGCATAGCTTTTTGAGTTTCGTTTTTTATATTAAAATCTTTTTTTATTTTATTTATAGTTTTATCAATACTATTGATTCCCATTTCCATAAGAATAACTTTATCAGTATGAGCTACTTCTTTATAACCTATTCCAAGAAATATATCCTGATTGATTGTTTTAGTAAATACCATACTATGAAGATATCCTTGGTCAAACATTTTATTTGTAACATTTGTGAGAATAGAACCAGATATTCCTTCACCTTGATGATTTTTATCAATAGCAAAACATTTTATGATATTTTTTCCTTTTGAAGCAGTAGCTATAATTTTATCATTTTCTCTGATGACAACAGTATAGTCAATATTTTCATCATATTTAAGATCAAAACTGGCTAAAAAATCTACAACTTCTTTTTTTTCAAAAGGATTGCTTAAATTAACTTTTTCTATATTCATGGTATTTTTCTCCTAACATAATTTTGAAACTATTCCTCATCAGATAATTTATCTTTTGTATTCAAAAGTCTTCCAGAAATATCTTCTAAGAATGTAGAGAATACATTTTTTGATTGAGTGGCTACATCATCTCTTTCTACAACAAAAAGTGAATAAACTTTTTTATTATTTTCCCAAGCTCCTTTTTGAGAAGAATTTTTAAGAATAAGTTCAGAAGCATACTCAGTAAGATCAGGCAGAACAGGAGCTGCTAATCCTTTTGAATATGAATCCATATTAAGCATAAAAGAGTTAAAGTGGATAGCTACTTCTTTTTTAATTTTTCCTTTCAGTAGATCTTTAGCATTTTTATTAGCTTTTGATTGAGCAATAATAGCACCACTTGTTTCTATTTCTGCTGAGCCAAGAGCAAATAATTCTTGTTCAGGGTTTACTCTAGTAGCCATTTGTTCCTGTAATTCTAAAGGAACTGCATTAGATTTATTGGGAAGTACATTAGATAGTGCGCTATCTAAACTGCTGCACCCAGTTGTTAAGATAATAAGAAATAAAAGTAGTGTAAAATTGATTTTTTTCATGAAAAACCTCCTAGAGAAAAAATAATTTTTAATTTTAAAAAAATTATTTTTGTAATTTTTAATTCGAAAATTTCCCTCTATCATTCATTTTTAAGTCGTTAGAAGATTGTATATTACTTTATATTTTATAATATAAAGAAAGTAAAATCAAATATTTATTGAAATAATTCAAAAAATCTTATAAAATTAGTTATTAGAGAAAAGTAAACGAGGAGGAAGAAATGGGTTTTTTTTCTTTGAATAAAAAGAATTTTTCATTAAATAAAAGCAGAAAAAAATACGTGACTTTAACAGTAGAAAGTACAGAAGATCAAGTAGAACAGAAGGATACAAAGCATATAGATAATAAGTCAACAGGACTATGGGTAAAATGCCCTCAATGTCAGGAAATTTTATATAAAGTTGACATAGAAGGAAATTTGAAAAAATGCAGTCATTGTGATTATTATTTTGAAATGACAGCAAGGGAAAGAATAGCTCTATTGATAGATGAGGGAACTTTTAAAGAGGAAGATTCAGAACTTGAATCTGTAAATCCACTTAATTTTCCAGGTTATGAAGAAAAAAATAGAAAAGCTAGAAATGAATGTGATATGAGAGAAGGTGTTATCTCTGGAACAGGAGATATCAACGGAATAAAAGTGAGCATTGCAGCCATGGATTTTAAATTTATGGGTGGAAGTATGGGTTCTGTAGTTGGAGAAAAAATTACAAGAGCTATGGAAAAAGGACTTAAGGAAAGAATTCCAGTCATTGTTGTTGCTACTTCTGGTGGAGCAAGAATGCATGAAGGAATATTATCTTTGATGCAGATGGCAAAAACTTCAGCAGCAGCAGAAAAATTAAGAATAGCAGGAGTACCATTTATAGCTGTTCCTGTAAACCCTACTACTGGAGGGGTAACAGCTTCTTTTGCTATGCTTGGAGATATAATAGTGAGTGAACCTAAAGCTATGATTGGATTTGCAGGGAAAAGGGTTATAGAACAAACTATAAAACAAAAACTTCCTGATGAATTCCAGACAAGTGAATTTTTACAAAAAAGCGGAATGGTTGATGTAATAACTAAAAGGGAAGACATGAAAAATACATTACATACTATTCTAAGTAATTTAATATAAACTTAGGTAGGAGGAAAAGATGGAATTTGAATTTGAAAAGGAAATAACTGAAATTGAGAAAAAAATAGAGGAATTGCAAAAATTTTCCGAAGAAAAAGGTATAGATTTATCTGGTGAGATAGAAAAATTTAAGAAAACAAGAGATGAAAAACTAAAAACAATATATAAAAATCTGAGTTCATGGGATAAAGTCTTTGTAGCAAGACATCCAGAAAGACCATATACGCTGGATTATATAGAGAATATGACTACAGACTTTCTAGAGCTTCATGGAGATAGATTATTCAAGGATGATCCTGCAATAGTTGGAGGTTTTTGTAAAATTGATGGTAAGAAAGTATTAATAGTTGGACATCAAAAAGGAAGAACTACTGATGAAAAAATTTACAGAAACTTTGGAATGGCTAATCCTGAAGGCTATAGAAAAGCTTTAAGACTTTTTAAAATGGCTGAAAGATTTTCAATTCCTATTTTAACATTTATTGATACTCCAGGAGCATATCCAGGATTAGAAGCTGAAGAACATGGACAGGGAGAAGCTATTGCCAGAAATCTTATGGAAATGAGTGGACTTAAAGTTCCAGTTATTTCTGTAGTTATTGGAGAAGGTGGAAGTGGAGGAGCACTTGGACTTGGAGTTTCAGATAAAATATTTATGCTGGAAAATTCAGTATATTCAGTTATTTCACCAGAAGGATGTGCAGCAATATTATACAAAGATGCTTCAAGAGCTGAAGAAGCAGCAGAAAGTTTAAAAATATCTGCTCAAAGTTTATTCAGACTTGGAGTTATTGATGGTATCATAGAAGAACCTTTAGGAGGAGCTCACAGAGATCATAAATGTATAGCTCTTAACCTAAAAAATATCATTTTATCATCATTTTCTGAATTAGAAAAAATATCAGTGGAAGAACTAGTAGAAAATAGATATAATAAGTTTAGAAAGATGGGTTCTTTTATTGGGACTGAGATTTAAAGGAGATTGATATATAATGAAAAAAATAGCAATATTGACAAGTGGTGGAGATTCTCCTGGAATGAATGCCGCTATCAGATCTGCAGCTAAAATAGCAATGAGTAAAGGAATAAAAGTATATGGGATTCAAAGAGGATATTTAGGAATGCTTAATGATGAAATTTTTCCGATGGATGATCGTTTTGTATCTGGAATAATAGACAGAGGAGGAACTCGTTTATTAACAGCAAGATGTCTTGAATTCAAAGACCCTAAATTCAGAGCTATTGCAGCACATAATCTTAAAAAAAGAGAGATAGAAGGAATAGTTGTAATTGGAGGAGATGGATCTTATCGTGGAGCTGATGCACTTTCTAAAGAACATGGTATAAAAGTAGTTGGAATACCTGGTACAATAGATAATGACATCAAAGGAACTGATTTTACCCTTGGATTTGATACATGTCTTAATACTATTCTTGATGCTATATCAAAAATAAGAGATACAGCTACTTCTCATGAAAGAACTATTCTTATAGAAGTAATGGGAAGACATGCAGGTGATTTAGCTCTTCAGGCTTGTATTGCTGGTGGAGGAGATGGAGTTCTTATTCCTGAAATGGATAATCCTATTGAACTTCTTGCTCTGCAAATAAAAGAAAGAAGAAAACATGGAAAACTTCATGATATAGTTTTGGTTGCTGAAGGTGTAGGAAAAGTACAAGATATAGAAGCAGCTTTAAAAGAGAGAATAACTACAGAAGTAAGAAGTGTAGTACTTGGACATGTTCAAAGAGGAGGAACACCATCTGGATTTGATAGAATGCTGGCTACAAGAATGGGAGCAAAAGCTATTGAAATTCTTGAAAATGATGAAGGTGGAGTAATGGTAGGACTTGAAAATAATAAACTTGTTACTCATCCGATATCTTATGCATGGGATGGAGAAAGAAATTATTCTATAAATGATGATTATGAATTAGCTTTAACTTTGGCAAAATAATTTAATGGTATTGAAAATTTTTTAATATTATTATAAAATATAAGAGTAGGATAAAATTCCGATCTTTAGGGAGGGAAATATGGATAGTGTATTAGAACTTGTAAGAAAAACTAGAAGAAAAAATAAAATAAAAAGAGAAATTGAAGATAATGATAGAAAAATAAGAGATAATAGAAAAAGAGTAGAACTTCTTCTAAATCTTAAAGAGTATCTTAAACCTGAAATGAGTTATGAAGAAATAATGGATATTGTAGAAAATATGCAGTCTGATTATGAAGATAGAGTAGATGATTATATCATAAAAAATGCAGAGTTAGGAAAAGAAAGAAGAGATATTAATAAAACTATAAAAGATTTAAAAAAATCTTTTAAAGAAACTGCAACAAATAATTAATTTAAAGGAAAGCTGGATAACTCCAGCTTTTTTTGTAAGGAGAGGTATTTATGGCAACTAAAAGTTTGGAAAGATTGATTGATGAATTTAATAAACTTCCTGGAATAGGAAGAAAAAGTGCAACAAGGCTAGCTTTCCATATTCTTGAAATGAGTGAAGAACAGGTAGAAAAATTTTCTGAAGCTATGAAGGAAGTTAAAAAAACTATAAAAAAATGTCCTGTATGTGGAGATTTTTGTGAAAATGATCTATGCAATATATGTGCAGATGAAACAAGAGATAAAGATATAGTATGTGTAGTGGAAGACAGCAGAGATATAATATCTTTTGAAAAAACAGGAAAATACAATGGAACTTATCATGTATTGAATGGGAAAATAGCCCCCTTGAATGGGATGACACCAGACAGACTCAATATAAAGTCTCTTTTGGAGAGAGTAGCAGCAACAGATATAAATGAGATTATACTTGCACTTAATCCTGACTTGGAAGGAGAAACAACTTCTCTTTATTTAACAAAATTATTGAAACCATTTGGAGTGAAAATAACTAAAATAGCAAGTGGTATTCCAATAGGGGGAAATATTGAGTTTGCAGATACAGCAACTATTTCTAAAGCTTTAGATGGAAGGCATGAAGTTTAGAGGAGGAAAAATGACAGAAACACCTAGAGGAAATAGAATACATATAGCTATATTTGGAAGAACCAATGCAGGAAAATCAAGTTTGATAAATTGTATAACTAATCAAAAAATTTCACTTGTATCTGAGATGAAAGGGACTACTACAGACCCTGTGTATAAGGCTATGGAGCTTTTGCCGATAGGACCTGTAGTATTTATAGATACAGCAGGAATAGATGATACAAGTGCCATTGGGGCTCTCAGAATAGAAAAGACCATAGAGATTTTGGATAAGATGGATATAGCTGTTTTTGTAGTAGCAGCAGAAACAATTTTAGAAAATCAGACTCTTTCTTTTGAACAAGAGTGGATAGAAAAAATAAAAGCTAAAAAAAAGCCAGTTATTGCTGTTTTAAACAAAGTAGATATAATCAGTGAAAAAGAAAAATTTGAAAATAGAATAGCAGAAGCAGAAAAAAGATTAGGGTTGAATTTTATTCAAATCAGTAGTGAAAATGGAGTGAATATAGACAGATTAAAAAAAGAGATAATAGAAAAATCTCCTAAATTTATTGAAGGAGAAACTCTTATTGGAGATAAAATAAAAACAGGAGATAAAATTCTTCTTGTAGCTCCGCAGGATATTCAGGCTCCTAAAGGGAGGCTTATACTTCCACAAGTACAGGTATTAAGAGATATACTAGATTTTGGTGGTATTCCTGTAATGACTACATTAGGTCAATTAGATGAGGCTTTAAAAATATTTGATGGAAAACCAGACCTTGTTATAACAGATTCACAAGTATTTAAAATGGTTGATGAAAAATTAGACAGAAGTATTCCATTGACTTCTTTTTCAATAATAATGGCAAGATCAAAAGGGGATTTAAAAACTCTTTATGCAGGTGCTAAAAAGATAAATGAATTAAAATCTGGTGATAAGGTATTAATAGCTGAAGCATGTACACATCACCAGCTGAAAGGTGATATAGCAAGAGAGAAAATACCTATGCTTCTCAAGAAAAAAATACCAGGAATAATTATAGAAAACTGTTCAGGAAAGGATTTTCCAAAAGATTTAGAAAAGTATTCCCTAGTTATACACTGTGGTTCATGTATGCTTAATAGAGCTGAAACTATGAGCAGAATAGAAAGATGTTCTGAGATAACCAACTTTGGACTTATTATAGCAGAACTTACTGGTATATTAGATAGAGTAGTTGAAATATTTGAACTTAAGAGGTAAAAGGTGGCTAAAAAAATAATAACATGTCCACTTGAACTTACACAGGAGATACTAAAGAAAAAATGGACTTCAATAATATTGTGGAGATTGAGATTAGGTTCAATGAGGATAAGAGACTTTAAAAAAGATATAAAGGGCTGTAATGAAAAAATGCTTATAGAACATCTTAATGAACTTTTAAAAGTAGGGTTGATAATAAAAATTGAACATGAAGACATTTACCCAAAACATAGTGAATATCTGCTGACAGAAATGGGGCAGGAACTTCTTCCAATATTGGAAAAAATGCAGAACTTTGGAGCTAAATATTTGTTAGATAAAAATTCAGACAAAAAATAATACTTACAAAAAAGTGAGTTATTTACATTAAATAGATATACATTTATAATCTAATCAAGAAGATTAATGAGGAGGTTATAAATGAAGAAATTTATATTAATTTTAATGATTTTATTGGGGGTGAATTCTATGGCAATGACATTGGAAAGCAAAGGAATAAAAGATGGTAATATTTCTGCTGAGTATGGAAAATATGGAGATAATATTATAGATGGAATGCCAGCTCTTTCAATACCTTTGAGTTGGAAAGATGTACCAAAGGGAACAAAATCTTTTGTGCTAATAATGGAGGATTATGATGCTATACCTGTTTCAGGATTTTCATGGATACATTGGATAGCTTTAATTCCAGGAGATTACACAGAATTAAAAGAAAATGCCAGCAGAAATGATAATAAAATATTACAGGGGATAAATAGCTGGGTGTCATCAATGGGAGGGTTAGACAGAGAAAAAGCTTCATTTTATGGAGGTCCTGCACCACCTGATAAAAAACATACTTATATTTTTAGATTATATGCTTTAGATAAAGAGATAAAAATTGATGGAACATTTTATTTAAACGAAGTATATAGAGCAATGAAAGGGCATATTCTAGGAAGTGCTGAATTAGAAGGCAATTATAATAATTAAAATATAGAAGAATTTTAAAAAACAAAGAGGGTGATTTTTATAGTCATCTTCTTTTTTGCCTTTTTTGGAAAAATATATTAGAATATAGTGAATGAAAAATATTCCAGCTATTAGGATTACGTTAAAAGGAGAGCTGCCCTATGGAAAAAGTGTGTGTTTTATCTGAAAAAAGATTGAATAATTTTAAAGAGCCAGATGTTGCAGAAAAAATACAAAAGTTATGGTATGAAACAAACATTAAAATACCACAAGAAAAAACAATGAATAAGTATGCGGTGTATTCTGAATATGAAAGTAACTACAAAGGGGATTATACTCTCTTTATAGGTGCTGATAAAGTAGATTCTTGTAAAGAAATAATTATTGAAGAAGAAAACTATCAGGTTTTTTCTGTAGATACTTCATCTCCATATGGAATTATAATGACATGGCAGGAGATATGGGAAATGGAAGAAAAAGGACTCTTAAATAGAGCATATACAGTGGATTATGAGAAATATTATCCAGATGGAAAAGTAGAAATTTTCATTGCTTTAAAATAATATCTTTTCATTCTTAAAAAAATATGGTAGAATAAATTGACCGATAGGTCATTTGTATGTTTGCATATTACTTTTTATTTTATACATGACTGGAAATACTGGAGGGATATATATGAAAAAATTAATAATAATAGGTATACTGGCATTATCAGTTATTGCTAATGCAAGCTGGTGGGGAAGTATGAGTGGAGGAACAAGAGCAGCTATTATAGGAGGTTCAGCACTTATTCTAAATAATAGTTATCAAAATAGTGAAATTAAACACCAGAGAGATTTAGATCAACTGGATACAAATATAAGAAGAGATTATGAAAGACAGGCAGTAGCTCAAAATGCTCGTTATAAATATGGAAACTCAGGTGTACCTGCAAGATTGAATACTGTAACAGCTAATAATTATAGTGGAGGTTATAATAATAATTATAATGGAAATTATAACAATGGCTATGTCAATCAACAGGCTCCACAGAGAAGCGGAAAGGTAGTTTATTCAGATGGAAGAACTCAAATAATAGAATTATCTGATGGAACAAGAATAACTATTAATCAATAAAAATAAATTTGACATTCTAAAAAAAATGGTGTATTCTCTTTTATAAGAAAAAATGAAAAATGGAGGTGAACAAAAATGATGAATAGATTTACTTGGTGGTGGCAAAACAAACTTCACAAATTTAATACTAGACAGGTGGATCAGGTTTTGTCATAGATGTTCATTAAAGAGTATAGATATTTTTAATTTTAGTGTGTATTTAAACCTGTTCCAAATGAACAGGTTTTTTATTTTATATAAAAAGTAATTGTTTATTAAGCCTTGTCTCAATTTGACAGGGCTTTTTATTTTTTAATATTTTAAGGAGGAAAAAATGAAAAAATTATTTATTTTACTTTTAATTATTTTATGTACAGCATGTGGAACAGAAAAACAAAAAAAGATAGAGATAGGAATTACACAAATAGTAGAACATCCTTCATTAGATGATGTCAGAAAAGGAGTAATTGATGCTTTAAAAGAAAAAGGATATGATGAAAATAAAATAAATATAAATTATAAAAATGCTCAGGGAGATTTTGGAACAGCTCAGGTAATAGCCCAAGAATATAATAATAACAGTGATGTAATAATTGCTATATCAACACCAAGTGCTCAGGCAGCTGCAAATAATATAAAAGACAAACCTATATTTTTTTCAGCTATAACTAATCCAGAGAGTGCTGGAATACTTAGAAAAAATGTGACAGGGGTAAGCGATAAATCACCAGTACAAAAACAGGTACAGCTTATAGAACGACTTTTGCCAGAAGCAAAAAATATAGGAATTGTATATAACACAAGTGAGCAGAATTCTTTTTATTTGACAGAGGAATTTACAAAAGCAGCAAAGGAAAAAGGTTATATTGTAAAAGTAAAAGGAATAAGCAATATAAGTGAGATGGCTTCTGCTTTAGATACACTTCTTCCTGCAATAGATGTACTTTATACTTCAATAGATAATACTATTGCTTCTACATATCCTCTTATTGTAGAAAAAAGTAATAAAGCTAATAAGCCAATAATAGGAGCTACTAAAAGTTTTGTTGAACAGGGAGCATTGGCTGTAGATGGAATATCTGACTATCAAGTTGGATATCAGACAGGAGAAATGGTAGTCAGATACCTGAATGGAGAGAAGATAGAGAACATTCCATATGAGGTTGTAGAGAAGTCAGAAATGTATATAAATGAAGATGCTGCAAAAAAATTTGGCATAAAGGGAGAATAGTACGAACAAGTTTTAAAAGGTAATATTTATGAATCCTTGTAAAATAAAGGCTTGAAAAATATAATGTGGAACAAATAAGTATTTTAATTGTTATCTATAAGAATAACAGTTTTAATGGTATTATAACCCTATGAAATAAAAATTAGTTCATAGGGGGAATGCAAAATGAAAAAAATACTTATGCTATTAATGGGACTTTCAATAGTAGCTTTTGGAAAGGAACCAGCAAAAATAAAAGTAGGAATAACTCAGATAATGGAACATCAGGCTTTGGACTCTGCAAGAGAAGGTTTTATAAAAGCACTTAAAGATGGAGGTTATGGAGAAGCAAAGATAGATTATCAAAATGCTCAAGGAGATTTTGGAACAGCACAAATGATAGCTAATTCATTTGTTCAGGATAAAAAAGATATCATATTAGCAATTTCAACACCAAGTGCTCAGGCAGCTTATAATGCAACTAAAAAAATTCCTATTCTTATAACAGCAGTTACAGATGCTGAAAGTGCAGGATTAGTTGGAGAAAATATAACAGGAACAAGTGATGCTGCTCCAATATACAAACAGCTTGAAATAATAACAAAACTTTTGCCAGAGGCTAAGAAAGTTGGAATTATTTATAATACAAGTGAGCAAAACTCACAAGTACAGGTAGCACAAGCAAAAACAGAGGCAGCAAAATTAGGTCTAGAAATAGTAGAAACAGGAATTACAACAATAAATGATATGGCTATTGGATTAGATTCTCTTCTTCCAAAAGTAGATGTACTTTACACACCTACAGATAACTTAGTAGTTGCTTCAACACCTCTTTTGTTAGAAAAAGCTAATAAAGCAGGAAAGCCAGTTGTAGGAAGCGTTGAAGACCAAGTTATGCAGGGAGCTTTAGTTACTGAAACAATAGATTATGAAAGATTAGGATATCAAACTGGAGAAGTTGCTGTGCAGGTTTTAAATGGAACTGTACCCAATGCTATTCCAATAGAAACTTTAAAAGATACTCAGTTGATAATAAATAAAAAAGCAGCAGAAAAATATAATGTAGATCTTTCATCAAAAGCTTTAGAAGGAGCTAAACAATATTAATCATTTCTTGATGAAAGAGGAGAAAAGGAGATAGAGATGTTATTAGGAACATTAGAACAAAGTTTTATTTTTGCAGTAATGGTATTGGGAGTTTATATATCATATAAAATACTGGATTTTCCGGATATGACAGTAGATGGAAGTTTTCCTTTAGGTGCAGCAGTGGCAGCAGCTTCTATAGTAAAAGGATTGAATCCTGTACTAGCACTTATTCTGGCTATGGCAGCAGGAGCAGCAGCAGGATTTATTACAGGAATGATTCATGTGAAGCTGAGAGTTACAAACCTTCTGGCTGGTATAATTGTTATGACAGGACTTTACAGCATAAATTTAAGAATAATGGGAAAATCTAATATACCTCTATTTTCAGTAAAACATCTTTTCAATGGAAGTGTTTCAGCTATTATTGTAGTAGCTGTTATCCTTCTTGTAGTAAAATTAGGAATAGATTTTCTATTGAAAACAAAATTTGGTTTTGCACTTAAAGCACTTGGAGATAATGAAAGTTTGATAATTTCATTAGGTTTGAATGAAAAAACATTAAAAATATATGGACTTATGCTTGCGAACAGTCTAGTAGCTCTTTCGGGGGCAATACTGGCACAGTATCAAGGATTTGCTGATGTAGGAATGGGAACAGGAACTATTATTACAGGTCTGGCATCTATAATAATTGGGGATGCACTCTTTGGAAAGAAAAAAGTAATAAAAATATCAATGATGGTAATATTTGGAACTATAATATATAGAACAATAATTGCTTTATCCCTAAAAGTTGGAATGAATGCAAGTGATTTGAAACTTATAACTTCAGCACTTGTAGTGATAATAATTTTCTTGAAAGAAAAAAAACATCTGCTAAAAGGAGGGATTGTGAATGCTTAATATAAATAATGTGAAAAAAAGTTTCCAGACTGAACTTGGAAGTATAAAAAGAGTATTTAAAGGTCTGGACCTCCATGTTGAAAAAGGAGATTTTATCTCTATAATAGGGAGTAATGGAGCAGGGAAATCTACTCTTTTAGATACTATAACTGGAAATATTGTTCCTGATAGCGGAACTATTGATATAGATGGAAGAGATATTACAAATCTTCCAAGATATAAGAGAGGAAGTTTTATATCTAAAGTATATCAAAATCCAGCAATGGGAACAGCTCCTTCAATGACAGTATTTGAAAATCTTTCAATGGCAGATAATAAGGGAAAAAGATTCGGGTTTACATTGGGATTGAATAAAAAGAGAAAAGAGTACTATAGATCATTATTAAAAGAACTTGATTTAGGAATAGAAGATCAAATGGATACAGAGGTTGGATCACTATCTGGAGGACAAAGACAATGTCTAGCACTGATAATGGCTACTTTGAACAAACCTCAGGTTCTTTTATTGGATGAACATACAGCAGCTCTTGATCCAAAAACATCTAAAATAATAATGGATAAGACAAGGGAAATAGTAGAAAAAAATAATATATCTACACTTATGATAACTCATAATCTTCAGGACGCAATAAATTATGGAAATAGACTTATTATGCTTCATGAAGGAGAGATACTTATAGATGTGAGAGGAGATGAAAAGAAAAATCTTACATCTGAAAAATTATTGAGAATATTCAATAAAAAAGAAGCTGGATTAAAAGATAGTGAACTTTTTTCAGCATAATAAAAGCAAGTATTAAATAATTAGGAAACTAACTTTTATTTTAAGTTAGTTTCTGTTTTTAATTTCAGAAAATTAATTATATCTGGTTTTCATATTTCTGCCTTTGTGATATAATATTTAAAGATATTCTAAAAAGGAGAGCAAAGGAAGATGAAGAAAATCAGGGTTACAGTACCAGAAGATATCTGGCGTCTTATGAAAAATGACATTGAAGAATTTGGAATAAATAATAATAAACTTTGCAACTATATCCTTGAAAGATTTAAATATAATAGAAAAATGGATGTTGAAAAACTCTTGGAAACGCAAGGAAGACCATTAAAAAAGATAATTCAATTTGATTTGAATGTTTCTAATAGAGAAATATATTATGATGTACTAAAAGCTAATGAAGTAGATATAGAAGCTGAATATTTTAGAGATTTGTTTGAGTTGTATACATCTAAATTCAAATATCAAAGAGAAATATTTATATTTGAAGACAGAGTTAAAATGATATTAGAAGGAATAAAAGAAAGAAAAAAAATAAAGATAAAATATTTGAAAAGAGTATTTAATGTAGAACCTTATTTTATAAAAAGAGAAGAAAGAGGAGACGAGAACTTTCTTTTCTGTTATGATGAAGAAAAAAAGAATTATGCTAATTTTAAATTAAAAGAATTAGAAATAATTTCCATATTAGATGAAAAAATAAAAGGTAAGGATAAAAAATATATAGAAAATGTTCGTAAAAATTTTGATCCATTTTTAGGAAATGGTAATATTGTAAAAGTAAGACTGACAGAAGAAGGGGACAGCCTTTTAAAAAGTTTTACTAACTATCGTCCTAAGCTTATAAAAAAAGAGGGAGATATATATTTTTTTGAAGCAGCTAATGAGAATGCTAAACTATATTTCAGGCAATTTTCAAAAGAAGCAGAAATACTGGAACCTAAAAGTTTGAGAGAAGAAATAAAAAATGAATATTTGGAAGTTTTAGAATTATATAAATAAAAAAATGAATAAAAGTACATTTTCAAAGGGAAAATGTTGTTTTAAAAATATAGATCAGCTTGGGAACTATAGAGTTTGTTCTCAATCTGGTCTTTTTTAATTGAAATAGTTTAAAAAATACATATTTTAATAATCAAACCTTTGCTATTGACAAATTTTTCTTTTTTGATATAATGTAATATATAAAATGTGGATAGAAGGATTTTGTTTCATTGGGAGGGGTAGTTATGTTACCATTAGCTTTTGCTGAACCTAATAAAGAATTAATCATAAAAGATATAAAAGGAGCAGGATGCTGCAAAGGAAGACTGCTTGAAAAAGGTTTTTGTGTAGGGAATAAAATCTGTGTTTTAAGAGATGGAAAAGATTCGATTGTCGTAAAAATAAATAACTGTAAATATGCTCTTAATTTTGGATTAGCAAATAAAATATTTGTAGAAAATAAATAGAAATATAAGCATGCAGCCTATATAGGCTGCTATTCTTTAGAAAAAATACTTTGATTTACAAAAGATTTCTATTTTTAATTATTATATATGGAGGCAGAATTATGAAATTGTGTGATTTAAAAAATGGAGAAAAAGCAAAAATTGTAAAGATTGGAAAAATTGGAGAATTGAAAAAAAGATTGGTAGATATGGGGATAACTGCTGGTGAAATAATAAAACTGGAAAGAAATGCTCCGTTGGGAGATCCACAGGAATACATAATAAAGTCTACAGGTATAGCAATAAGAAAAGAAGATGCTAAAAATATTGAAGTTGAAAAGATAGAGGGGTAGATAGAAGATGATAAAGTTAGCTTTTACAGGAAATCCGAACGTAGGAAAATCGGCACTTATCAATGCAATAGCAGGTTCAAAACTTAAAGTAGGAAACTGGCCTGGAGTAACAGTAGAAAAGAAAGAAGCAGTATTTAATCACAAGGGAGAAGAGATAAAACTTGTTGATCTTCCAGGAGTTTATAGTTTAAGTCCATATACTTTAGAAGAAAAAATAACAAGAGATTTTATTCTTGATGAAAACCCAGATGTAGTTATTAATGTAATTGATTCTACTAACTTAGAAAGAAATCTATATTTAACTTATCTTTTGAAAGAGTTGGAAAAACCAACTGTTATGGCTTTAAATTTTTATGATGAATTCACTAAATTAAACTATAAATTAAATTTAGAAGAATTTCAAGAATTGATAGAATTAAAAGCTATTCCAGTTTCAGCTTTAAAAGGAACAGGAATTGAAGAACTTTTAGATTCAATAATAGAACTGGCTGCTAAAAAAGAAAAAGTAAAAAAATATTCACTTCCATTTGATGATTCAATAACAAGTATAATAAGAAATGTAGAAAAGAAAATAGTCTCAGATGAAAAGTTTAAAAATATATTAAAAGAATATCCAAGTGAGTATCTTACTATAAAACTAATGGAAAGAGACAGTCACTTAATAGAAAAATTAAAAAATAAATATAATGTTGATTTAAATGGTGCTTTTGAAGAAGAAATAGCCAAAATGGAAGAAAAGTATGATAATGACAGCGAAACTATTTTAGCAGAAGGAAGATATGGAGCAGTAAATGGTATACTTGCTCGTACTTTCACTACTTCTATAAAATCAAGACTTGATTTTACAGATAAAGTAGATAAAATACTATTAAATAAAGTTTTTGGACTTCCTTTATTTTTACTGATAATGGCAGGAGTAATGGGATTTGTATTTAATGGTAGTGCTCCATTTATAGACTGGGTAGATGGATTTATAAATGGATACATAGGAAAATATGTAAGAGTTCTTGTAGAAGGAACTCCGGACTGGTTAAATTCACTGATAGTAGATGGAATAATAGGAGGAGTAGGAGGAGTTCTAGTATTTGTTCCTGTTATGGTATTTCTTTATTTCTTCCTTGCAATATTGGAAGAAAGTGGATATATGTCAAGAGTAGCTTTCTTAATGGATAAAATAATGAGAAAATTAGGATTAAATGGAAAAGCATTTGTTCCTATGGTTGTAGGATTTGGATGTTCTGTTCCAGCTATTTATGCAACAAGAACATTGGAAGATGAGAGTTCAAGAAAAATGACAGCAGCAATGGCACCATTTATGTCATGTGGAGCAAGGCTTCCTGTATATGGACTGTTTACAGCAGCTTTCTTTGGGGCTAAAGCAGGAATAATTGTTATGTCTTTGTATGTTCTAGGAATAGTTGTAGCTATTCTTGTTGGACTTGCCCTTAAAAATGTAAAAGGTTTTAAAACTGATAATAAAGCTCTTTTAATAGAACTTCCACCATATAGAGTACCAAGCTTAAAAGTTATTTTGAATTCAACATGGATGAGAGTATCTGAATATTTAAAAAGAGCAACAACTATAATTATGGGGATTTTAATAATTTTATGGACACTTACATATTTTCCTGGAAAAGGAGATGCCAGTGTGTCATATATAGCTAAGTTTGGACATGCATTTGCTCCAATAATGAGACCAACTGGTTTTGGAGATAGATGGGAAACTGTAGCAGCTATTCCGCCAAGTATTGCAGCAAAAGAAATAGTAGTGGGATTCATGGCTCAGGTACTTCCATTGGATGAAACTGAAGAAGCTGAAGATGAAGAAGAGGCAACAACATTTGCAGAAGATACTATTGAGCAAATAAAGGGGTTAGGAACAGCAGTGAAGGATTCGGTAGTGGGAATGCTTAGTTTTGACTTAGAAGGCCTTTTTGTGACTCCTGATGAGGAAGAAATAGAAGAAGAAGGAAGAGGAATTGTACAGGCAACAGCAAACTTGTGGCCAGATGATAATTTAGCTCCATTAAGAGCATATTCATTTATGGTATTTATACTTCTTGTAGTACCATGCGTGGCAACTTTAGCAGCAATAAAACAAGAGTTTGGATGGAAATATTTAGGTTTTGTTGTATCAATAATGCTTGTAGTACCTTATGTTGTTTCAGTATTGATATTCCAAGTAGGAAGTTTGTTCTTCTAAATTAGTTCTTTTGGGAAAGGTTTATTTTCAAAAAGAAGGAGATGAAGATAAATGAAAACAGTAATATTAATAATAATTGTGGCAGTAATAGCTTTTTATTCTCTTAGAAGCGTATATAGAATGCTGAAAGGAGAAGAAAGCAGCTGTGGATGTGGCAGCAGCGGATGCAAAGGCTGTGGAACAAAAGGTAAATGCAGTGAACATGAGCATAAATAAATTATAAAATGTTAGACAGGCTTGAATAAATTTTTTTGTTCAAGCCTGTTTTTTATTTCTTAGGAAATTATAATTTGATAAATTTGTTGAAAAAATAAAAAAT